>Ga0208787_1000057_pt1 | contig 49848 bp, 43 predicted proteins | sample Wag4_2014_7_11_FD_187362 | JGI IMG/M metagenome (GOLD analysis project Ga0208787, IMG submission 187362) | Fresh water microbial communities from Ohio, USA - Utica-2 Time Series HT 2014_7_11 (SPAdes) (version 2) | ecosystem: Environmental > Aquatic > Freshwater > Water tank | place: USA: Ohio...
ATCTTTACTATTATTAATGATGAATCGCCATTGATCCAGGTCGGGTGAAAAGCCATTAGCTATTACTCCACCTTTGTACAAATTTACGGGAGGATCATCTACAATTTGTTTACTAATTCTGTCAGATAAAGATTCGCAGGGATTCAACAACTCTGAAAATTGAATAAGTGTATCTATTTTTGATGAAAAAAGTAAATCTTTTAGGGGTTGAATGGCTGACAATGATTTTCTTAATTGATTTACCTCTCGGGGATTAATTTTGCCCATAGGCACTCTTGAAATTAATCTTTCTATATCGCCCAGTTTAATTAATAACCTGGAAATGTCTTCTCCTACTTCCATATGATCATAAAACCAGGAAACAACAGTTAATCTTGATTCGATTTCCGATTGATTTCTCAATGGCAAAACTACCCATTTTTTTAACAACCGAGACCCCATAGGAGAAACGGTATTATCTAAAACATCAAGAAGAGAAGTCCCCGATTCATGAGGAGAATAAATTAATTCAAGATTTCTGACAGTAAAACGATCCAACCAAACATAATTTTCAGGCTGTAATCTATTTATGGTTGAAATATGTTTAAGATTTCTATTTTCCGTAGTTTCCAAATAATGAAGTATGGCACCAGCGGCTACCTGACCCAAAGAAAGGTCGTCAATACCAAAACCTTTTAAATTTAATACATCGAAATGATTAAGCAACCTTTCTCTGCCGTAATCATAGGTGCAGACCCATTCATCGAGCCAGGTTAAATAAAATGAACCTCCCCACTCCTTTTCAGCAAATGACTTTTTATCCTTTCCAACTATAATTTCAGAAGGATTAAGGCTTCTGATTAACTTATCGGCATTAGGAAAATCCCCCTCAGAAAGTAGAAATTCACCTGTCGAAATATCTAAAAAAGCGATGCCAATTTCATCTTTTTTTGTAAAATGAATGGCTGCAAGAAAATTATTTTTTTGGGTATCCAACAGAGAATGTTCCAAGGTCACGCCTGGAGTAATAATTTCAGTTACTCCCCTTTTTACAATTTTTTTCTGAGGATCAGGTTTTTCAAGTTGTTCACAGATCGCCACACGAAATCCACCTCTGACTAAACGAGGTAAGTAAACATCTAATGAGTGATACGGAAAACCAGCCAGAGGAACATCAGCCCCACCATTATTTCTATTAGTCAGAACAATACCTAAAACTGAGGCAGTTTTAATGGCGTCCTCTCCAAAAGTTTCATAGAAATCCCCTACCCGAAAAAGTAAAATAGCATCCGGATGCCTGGCTTTCACTTTAAAGTACTGCGCCATTAGGGGAGTTACCTTTGTATTTTCTGATTTCGCCATAAAATAAATATTTTTCAAGCTACAAAAATATCTTTAGGAATTGACAAAACCCAATTTAAGTTCAGACGTTTGTAAATATGATAATGTAAAGTATATTTGCAGAAAATATTTTTAGTATATATTAATTTTGCTTTTATGGCGATTATGATAACAGATGAATGCATTAATTGCGGGGCTTGTGAACCAGAATGCCCCAATAATGCTATTTATGAAGGTGGAATGGAATGGGCTATATCTGATGGAACTACCCTTTCCGGACAGTTTACCTTAGAAAATGGAGAAATTATTTCTGCTTTAGATAAAAATACCCCCGTATCAGATGATTATTATTATATCGTTTCTGATAAATGTACAGAATGCGTTGGCTTTCATGAAGAACCCCAATGTGCGGCAGTCTGTCCGGTAGATTGTTGCGTACCCGATCCAATCCACGAGGAATCAGAAGAAACGCTTCTCGCACGCAAAGAAAAATTACATTTATAGGTTAAACTAACGCGCTAACCCTTATCTTTATAATTAAAAAATGTCAGAAACATTATTTGATCTTTCGGGAAAGGTTGCCATAGTAACAGGTGCCAGCCGAGGTATCGGAGAATCCATAGCCGAAAAATTAGGATTAGCTGGGGCTAAAATAGTTATTTCAGGAAGAAAACAAGAAGCACTCATTCTTAGTTCTCAAAAATTACACAATTTAGGTATTGATTGTCAATATTTTGCAAGCAATAATGGCGTGGAAAGTGAAAATCAGGCCTTAGTTGATTTTACTCTTCAAAACTATGGAGCAGTAGATATCTTAGTTAATAATTCAGCATCAAATCCAGTTTTTGGACCTGTTGAAGAAACAGAAAGCTGGGCGTTTGATAAAATTATGTCTGTTAATCTGAAAGGTCCTTTTGATTTGTCAAAAATGGTATTACCAAGTTTCAAAGAAAGAGGGGGTGGTGTTATTATTAATATTAGTAGTATTGGTGGATTAAGACCTGAACCTGGTCTTGGAATATACAGTGTAAGCAAAGCTGCTTTGATTTCTCTATCAAAAGTTATGGCCAAAGAATGGGGACAATTTAACGTCAGAGTGAATACAATTTGTCCTGGACTCATTCAAACTAAATTCAGCGAAGCCTTATGGACAAATGATAAAATCATGAAAATGATGCTACTTCAATTACCTTTGGCCCGTATTGGTTCCCCTGATGAAATTGCAGCGTTGGCCCTTTATTTAGCTTCTCCAGCTTCCGCTTACTCCACAGGCGCTGTTTTTACCGCTGACGGAGGCTATACTATTTGAAGTTTATGAAAAAAATTATAAAATACACCCTATTTGCTATTCCCGCCTTTCTTTTAATTGTCATATCCATTTATTGGAAAAATGATATCAATATAATTGAACTAAAAAATAAATATGCTTATCCATCCTCTTCTTTTATTTCTATAGATGGCATGAATGTTCATTATCGGGATGTCGGAAAAGGGGAAGCCATCCTATTGATACATGGAACGGGAGCATCTTTGCATACCTGGGAAAAATGGATAGACATGTTATTACCAAGCTATCGTGTTATTTCCTTTGATTTACCTGGTTTTGGACTTACCGGACCTGATCCAAATCATAATTATCAAATTTCCAGATATACAGCTATTTTAGATAGTCTAATGGTAAAATTAAAGGTAGATTCATTTCATATTGCCGGAAATTCTTTGGGAGGTCTGGTGGCATGGCATTATACCACTCAATTTCCTCAAAAGATTTTAACCCTAAATCTGATAGATGCCGCAGGTTTGCCACAACCCGGAAAAAAACCACCTTTTATTTTTCAACTGGCAAAACTTCCAGTTCTTTCTATCCTATTACAGAAAATAACGCCGAAAAGGATTATCGAAAAATCGATGCTGGATGTTTATAAAAATGACCAATTAGTTACAGAAAAATTAATTGACCGTTATTTTGAATTATCTCTAAGAGAAGGAAATAGAACAGCCTTTGTAAAAAGAATGAGTCAGTTAAATGAAAAATTAGTTGTCAGTGATTTGAAAAATATAACTGTTCCCGTTCTTATACAATGGGGAAAAGATGACCGTTGGATACCTTTAGCTAATGCATTTGAGTTTCAAAAATTAATCCCCAATGCTGAAATAAAAATGTATGAAAGTGGTCACGTACCGATGGAAGAAAATCCGATGGAAACCGTAAAAGATTATATGATATTTCTAGAGAAAAGTAAAGAGGATTAAATTTTAACCCTCTTTACTACTTTAATTAAAGTTTATTCTGGTCTCTTGGAATGGACTCTGTTCTATTGGCAATTTCCCAAGCGGTATAATACACTAATTGAGCTCTTTTTGCCATTAAAGGATAGTTAATTTTATCGGGAGTATCGGTGGCCTGATGATAATCAGGATGAACGCCATTAAAATAAAAAATAATGGGCACGCCTTTTTCAGCAAAATTGTAATGATCTGAACGATAATAAAACCTATTAGGATCGTTAGGATCATTATATGTGTAATCTAACTTTAGATTGGTATATTTTTTATTGGCACTTTCGCTAATTGGTCTTAACGCCGAACTTAATTTATCGTCACCAATAATATAAACATAGTTACTTGAATCAACGTCTTTTAAATAGGGATCACCAATTCTTCCAATCATATCAATATTTAGATCACAAACTGTTTTTTCCAAGGGAATTATCGGATTATCAGCGTAGTAAGCAGAACCCCAGAGACCTTTTTCTTCACCAGAAACAAGCATAAACGCCATACTTCTTCTGGGACCCTTGCCCGCTTTTTTCGCTTCAGAAAAAGCCCTGGCCAGTGTCAAAATACTAACCGTTCCAGAGCCATCATCATCGGCACCGTAGAAAATTTTATCAGCAGATTTACCAACATGGTCATAATGAGCAGTTAACATTACGACTTCATCTTTGAGATCGGTTCCTTCTATAAAGCCAATTACATTAGTTGTTTCCTCTGTACTGGTTTGTTTTAAAAGATTAAAAGAAAGTTTTGTAGAAAATGAGTTTTTAAGCACACCATTTTTCGCTTCTACCAAAAGTTCGTCATAAGATTTACCCGTAATTTCCTTTGCGACATTTCCTTTGATGGTAATTAAATTAGGAAGATTTACCTTTTTATAAAGATTCAGGTAATGTCTGGGGCCGCCACCTCTCATTTGAATGGAAAGATTTTGTTGAACCTGTAAAACAGCAATGGCGCCATACTGAGCAGCAATAGCTTGTTTATTCACAAAATTTCCACGACCTGCGCCTGGGTTAGGCGTTCCAGCCATGACCAATACTATTTTCCCTTTTACATCAAGACCTTTATAGTCATTACGCGTTGAATCAGACATTCCATAACCGACAAAAACTACTTCAGACGCATGTAGTTGAGCGGAATAATTATTAGGATTCATTTGAAAATCTTCACCTGAAACATAATTTTGACCGTTTACGGAGAAAGAAGATGCTAAAATAGAGTCCAGGTAAAGAGCATAAGGCATTTGATACTTACCATTGGCAATGGGTTGCAGACCCATGGCAATAAACTCAGATTCCAGATAAGCCGCTGCTTTTTTCAAGCCAGCGGAAGGGGTATTCCTACCTTCCATTTCAGGACCTGCAATAACATAAAGTTGTTTTTTTAATTCCGCTGCTGAAATAATGGTTGAAAAGTCCATCGCCGTTTTATCCTTCTTTTGAGCCCAAACAAAACTCGTAGAAAATAAAATAGTCAGAACCAGTAATAATTGCTTCATAAAAATTTATTTGTAGTTAAAATTAAACAGATTTAACTTTAAGCACAGTAAATGCACCTAAAATCATAAAAACACCTGCGAATAAAAGAGCATAAATAGCATTGTTATTATAAGCATATTTAACAACAAGACCACCAAATACGCCATTAACAATTTGAGGTAACGTTATAAAAAAATTGAATATCCCCATATAAATACCCATTTTACCGGCTGGAATTGATCCTGCCAATAATGCGTAAGGCATAGCAAGTATAGATGCCCAGGCTATTCCAACACCAACCATACAATATATTAATTGATCTGGTGAAGTACAAAAATAAATACCAATTAATCCTATGCCACCAGCAATCAAAGAAAAAGCATGTGTCCATTGTTTACCTATTTTCAAGGCAATAAATGGGAGTAATAGGGCATAGAAGGTAGCTACCAGGTTATACATTCCAAAGGCTTTTCCTACTTCATCTCCTGCTTTGTTGAAAGCCAGGCTTTGGGTGTCATCAATAGCTAATCCATATATATGATGAGCCACTGCTGGCGTAGTAAACACCCACATACTAAATAAAGCAAACCAACTAAAGAACTGAACTAATCCCAATTGCTTCATTGTTGAAGGCATAGCTTTGAAATCATGGAAAATATTAATCAATCCCTGTTTATCCTCCTTTACTTCCCCATGATAACGTTTATATTCCTCTGGTGGATATTCCTTTGCAAAAATTAAAGTAACTAAAATAGCACCAAAAAATACCATGGCACCGATATAAAAAGACCAGATAACATTAGGTGCTACTCCCCCATTTACCCCTTCTCTGCTAAATCCAAAATAATCGGCTAAAATAGAAGGTAAATAGGATCCGGCAACAGCTCCTACACCTATCAAAAAGGTCTGAATACTAAAACCAAAAGTATTTTGATCTACTCTTAAATTATCTGCAACCAGTGCTCTGAATGGCTCCATCGCCACATTTATACTGGCATCCATTATCATTAAAATGCCTGCACCAATGAGTAAAGCTGACTTAATCGATAAAAAAATATCAGCATTTGGCAAAAATATCAAAGCCAAACAAGATAAAATGGTACCAGCTAAAAAAAATGGTTTTCTACGACCCAGCCTATTCCATGTCCTGTCACTGTAATAACCAACCAAAGGCTGAACCAGCATGCCCGTTAAGGGAGCCACTAACCAAAACCAAGATAATTCATGCACATCTGCACCAAAATTTTGTAAAATTCTTGAAGCATTTCCATTTTGTAAGGCAAATCCAAATTGGATGCCTAAAAATCCAAAACTCATGGAAAATATTTGCCAGAAATTCAATCTGGGTTTTTCTTTCAGTGCGGTACTCATAATTATTTTAATAAATATAAATCAAAATGACAAAATAATTTGTTCCACAAGTTACAAATCTTACTCAATGAAATGTCGTAAATTTTAACATGAAAAAGAAAATTCCTGTCCACATTATAACAGGTTTTTTAGGATCTGGAAAAACGACCTTCCTAAATCACTTTTTAAAAAGTAAAACAAATGAACGAATCGTTGTTATTGAGAATGAAATTGGAAAAATAAATATTGACGGAACTACCTTAGTTACTAACACAAGCGCTATTATAGAATTGACAGCTGGTTGTATTTGCTGTTCTTTAAATGATGAACTTTTTGATGTACTGGAAGAACTTTATGCAAAAAAAGACGAAATAGATAGAATCTTAATTGAAACAACTGGCATAGCAGATCCAGGTGCCATAGCAGCCACTTTTCTTAATCATCCAGCGGTTATAAAAGATTTTGAACTGATAAATGTGATTGGCGTTATCGATGCACTTTTTATTGAAAGCTGGCTTTCTGAAACGGAGGAGGCTATCAGGCAAATTGCCGCTTCCGATATTTTGTTGCTTAATAAAAACGATCAATTATCAAATGAAGAGAAAAAAAATGAATTAACTGCTTTATTATCCAAAATCAACCCTTTAGCAACCATTTTATGGGGTGCATTTGGCGCTTTTCCTATTGCTGAGATCCTGGAAAGACATCATGAACTGCTTCCTGAAATAAAATTAAATAATGTGTCAGGAGAGTCAAATAATATACACGTAAAAATAACCAATTTTTCCTTTACGTTCAGTGATCCTTTTGTGTTGGCAAAGTTGAATTTTGAAATAAACAGATTGCTATTTCTAAGCTACCATCAGATTTATAGAATTAAAGGTATCATCGCCGTCGAAAATTATCCGGTAAAATTATTATTTCAAACAGTAAAAACACAAATAAACTATAGTGACGGTCAACTTTGGGCCAATGATGAACCACGAATAAGTAAAATAGTGGTCATTGGCAAAAACATAAAAAAAGACAATATGCACAAATTTTTTCAAAAATGTTTGTCTGTATAAATCTTATTCAGGCTTAAACGGAGCGAAAGAAACTCCAAAAAAAATAGTTCTTGGTCTCGACGGTCCATAAATATAACCAGCATCTCTTTTTACCCCTGTGTCAAAATCTTTTTGGTAAGCATTAAAAATATTTTGAATACCCATGGATAAAGTTAAAGGCATAGTCTTATGCAAGTGCCATTCTTTGCTCATTTTAAGGTTTACCTCTAGAAATGACCTGGTATTCACCCATACCGGAAACTCATTATCTACATTAATAATGTGTTTTACCTGCATAGAACCTGTATATACACTTGATAGCGAGAAGCTCCATTCATGAACTGGACGCCAGTCCATATTTAAGAAACCATATACATTTGGTGTTCTTAACAGTCTATCGGTTGACACTACACTATCTTTATTATTTTCAGTAACAAGTCCAGGTGACCATATTATTTCTCTTTCATCATACAAAGCCCTTTGAATAGTAGCTCCGCCTTGAATGATCCATTTCCTTGTAATGGCTATATTAGATTCAAAATTTAACCCAAAAACGCTTGCTCCTGAACCATTTCTTTTTGTTACCACCCCAATACCATTGGGTAATTCGATCTGATCGCTCAAAATAAATGGATCTGATAGGGCAATATGAAAACCATCCACAATAAAATTACCTTCAGCGGAACCTTTTCTCCAGTTATAGTCAAATGAGGCATTCCAGGAACGAGAAGTTTCCGTTTTTAAATCCTTATCAAGCTGGGTAAATAAAGCTGCACCTCCAACGGTTTCTATATGCAAGTCTTCATTAAAAGCTTGAGGAGCCCTATAACCCTGTGAATAAGAAACTCTTAACTTTAAACTGCTATTTAGATTTTTTAAAATACTAAAACGTGGAACGAAAGGTGCCATTTTTTTAATTTGGCTGAAATCATAATTATCCAACAAGTAATTTCCATCAATGCTTAATGGATCTAATCTACCTCCTGCAAGAAAAGTCCAGGAATCTGCAGGTTTCCATTGTATTTGAGCATAGGTACCAAAAGTATTTACTGTTTGATTGATGCTTCGATAATAGCCAGGCATTCTATCTGATACCTTATTATGAACCCACTCATTTCCAGCGGTCAATGAAAATCCACCATCAAGTTCAGCTGAAAATTGCCATCCAGCGGCCAAAGCAAGGTCTTTTGAAACGCCATAAGCATTAATAGCTTGCAACTGAGGTAAACCTACATTACTTCCAATTGTAAGAATACTTCCTCCAGAACCATAATAACTGCCTCTGTTTGTTTGTTGTAATGAACTATACACAGAAATTTTCCTTGCATTATCCTTAGTATAATATTCATAAGAAATACCTCCACCGTTTATATCGTGATCAAGCTGTTCAGCTAAAGAAGCTTGGTGCGGTTTAACATCAAAATCTCCACCACCTCTTCTGAACTCCTTCATGAAAAGTAAATTCCAACTCAACCTACTTCTTTCCGAAGGCTTCCAATAAGCATCAGCACCCAAAGTAAGATTATTTAGTTTTGTCATTTCAGATAATCCATCTCCATTAGCATCCCAAGGATTCCTTGACCTATTAAAACCAAAAAAGGTAATACCTCTATCCAGTTGGTCTGAAACAAGAGCACCATTGACAGATAATGATTTATCTGCATTTTCAAAGTTTGTAATGGCTAAATTGGAGTTATATTCAAAATGGTTGAACAGCGGATCTTTGGTTATAATATTCACCGTTCCTGCTATCGCATTTCCACCATAAAGTGCCGAACCTCCACCTCTCACTATTTCAACACGTTCCACCATGTTTGTTGGTATCATTTCCAAACCATAAACACCAGCTAAAGCAGAAAATACAGGTCTGCTATTAATTAAAATTTGCGTGTATGGTCCCTCCAGGCCATTCATCCTTAATTGGGTAAAACCACAATTCTGACAATTATTTTCAATACGTAAACCTGGAGAAAAATGAAGCCCTTCTGCTAAACTAATGGATTGGGTTCTATCAAAAATACGATCATCTAACCGGTTAACTATAATAGGAGAAAGAAAGGCAGGAATGGCATTTCTGGTGGCTGTTACCACTACAGCTTCTAATCCAAGCACATCTTCTGGTAGATTAAAATCCATCTTTTTTATCTCATCCATTTGAAAAATTAATTTTGATGAAAAAGATTTATATCCAACATAAGATATATTGAAAGTATGTTCACCTTTTGGAATATCAGTTAAAACAAATTGTCCTTCCAAATCAGTAATGGTACCTAAACTGCTGTTTTCCATCGCTACAGATGCACCAATTAAAGGAATTCCATTAGAAGTAACCCGACCAGTTAACTTATTATTCTGACCAACAGCACCATAATGTAAAATAAGAAAAAGCAATAAAAACCAGACTAATTTAAATTTTAAAAACATTTGTGAAAACATATCCATTTTTATACCTTTCAATTTCTTGTGAATTATGGGTGCAATTAATTCCTGTCGTTATATGACTTTAAAGATAAGAGATTCCAGCAAATAACCAATGCAACAATGTTTCATAATAAAAATTTTATTAGCTTATATTTGCAAGAAAAGAAATGAAAGTGAAAATTAATACTATTTTGATATACTTAGTCTTAGGGTTATCTCAGTATATGCTAACTGACCTAAAAGCCCAGACTTTGTTAAGCTGGGAAAAATTAGCTGATGTAAGTTTTGATTTAGTTTGGTTTGAGGAGCACCAATCTAAATTTATGGTACCAAGATTTGGAACGATTCCAAATTCTTATAAAAATAAAAAAGTAAAAATTAAAGGTTATGTAATACCTGTTGACGCGGCAAAAAACTTGTATGTCATTTCTAAAGTTCCTATGGCCATGTGTTTTTTCTGTGGAGGATCTGGTTCAGAAACCATTGTTGAACTTGAAATGAAAAAAGGATTTTCGAAAAGATATAACACCGATGACGTAAAAACATTTCAAGGAGTACTTACGCTTAACACCAAAGATGTAATGCATTTTATATATATTCTAAAAGATGCTGTAGAAGTAAGTACCCCTTGACTATAAGTTATTTTATTTCCAAAATCATGGATTTGTTTGCAGGAACCATTAAAGAGTTAGCAACTTCCAGTTTCTTACCTGAAATAATGTCAAAAGCATTAAATGATTCGGGTAAAATCTCTTTAAATCTTTTTAAATCCAAAGAAACATCCATTTTATTCAGACTTAAGACAACCATAACCTTTTCATCATTGTCATATCTAAAATATACGTAAATATTATTATCCGGGGCAAAATGTATCATTTTTCCATGGTGAATCACCCCCATTTTTTCACGCCATTTAAGTAATTTTTGTATATGGTTTTTTGTTTCAATCTGTTTAGATGAAAGACCTACATTTGAGAATCCATTTTTTATATCTTCTTGCCACCCCCCTGGAAAATCACTTCTAATGATTCCATGATCATCTGTTCCAGGGTTTGACATCAGAATTTCAGTTCCATAATAGATTTGGGGAGTACCTCTGGTGGTTAACATATAAGTGAGACCCAGATTAAACAGTTCCAGATTTTCATTCACTTGGGAGTAAAGTCTACTCATATCATGATTATCTGGAAAAACCACTAAACTATTTGCATCAGGATATAAAAAATCCATAGATAGCGTCTCATAAAGCGGATACCAATTATTATTAGTTAATGATTTTCTCAATGCACCTTGTATTGGAAAATCCATGGCGCCAGGCAAACAAGAAGAATAACCGTTTGGATTCACCTTTCCTTTCAACCAATGTGCAACAATGGCAGAATTTTCAGACCATTCCTCCCCTACTATATTAAAATCAGGATACTCAGTCATAACCGCACAAGTCCAGTCACTCATAAAATTCTTATCAGGATAAGGATAAGTGTCCATTCTGATACCATCAATACCAGCATATTCAATCCACCAAATGGCATTTTGAATTAAATAAGTTGCCAATAATTTATTTTTTTGATTTAAATCAGGCATGGTCTCCACAAACCAACCATCCGTAAACATTTTTTTATCGTATTCACTTACATGAATATCTTGAATAACAGCACGTTGATGAGAGGTATTAACAAACTTATTATCAAAATTTATCCAATCAGTATCGGGTAAATCATTCATCCACCAATGAAAAGAACCACAATGATTTACGATCATGTCCATAATTACTTTTAACCCTTTGTTATGGCAGTTTTGAACAAGATCAAGATAAGAGTTATTGGAACCAAAACGTGGATCCACCTTATAAAAATCGGTAATTGAGTACCCATGGTAAGAATATTCTAATTGATTATTTTCCAGAACAGGATTGAGCCAAATGGCTGAAAACCCAGTTGACTTAATATAATCCAAATTTTTGATAATACCTGCGATATCGCCACCATGTCGACCTCCTTTTAAAGATCTGTTCATTTTTTCCCTCATACCAGGCTGATTATCATTCCCAGGATCTCCATTGGCAAAGCGATCTGGCGTAATCAGATAAAGTACATCTGCTGTTGTAAATCCAACACGTGCAGCGGAATTACTTATTCTTTCTTTTAGGGTATAAGGCTGGGAAAAAATAACTTTATCATCTTTCAAAAAGTAAATTTGAAAAGTTTGCGGTTTTACAATTGGTTGAATTTCAAGATTCAAAAAAAGATAATTTTTATTTGACGTTTGAACAGCACTTACTAATCTAATACCAGGTGTATTTATTTGGGTTCTATACGAAGCAACATCTTTGGCATGAACCATTATTTGAAGATCTGTATTTTTCATACCCGCCCACCAAAAGGAAGGTTCGATATGATCAATTGTCAACACAGGGTTTGAAGCATTTGTCTGTAAATAGACTCCTAAATAGAACAAAAAGAGTAAAAAATATTTTTTCATAGTATAGTATTATAAAATGGACTAGATTAATAAGAGGATTACAATTTACTAAAAAAAAATCTTAGAAACTTTAACCTTAACTGGAATCTTTAATTTTACCTAAATCTAAAAGAAAGAGAAAACACACATTTCATTCATATAAAGAAAGGTTTAGCTTGAATTTTTCCATTTTCATTTCTTATTAATTTAACACAGGTATTTTCTACATCATGTTCAAGTATAAGAACATAATCATTCTTTAATGCATCCTCTATCAATGAACTTCTTTCTTTAATAGTTTCAAGAGGTTGAATATCGTAAGAAATGATATAGGAAAGGGATAAATGATGAATAGTAGGAATTAAGTCAGCGCAATAAACAAAAGTCTGATTTTCAATAGTTATTATAGGTAACATCATACCCAACGTATGACCATGTACAAATCTAATAATCACACCAGGGACAAACTGGTAATCTGAATCAGAACATGGGATAAACTTCAATTGTCCGGCTGTTTGAAGAGGAATAAAATTATCTTTAATAAAAGATGGTGCTTCCTTTATATTGGGATTTACAGCACTTTCCCAATGAATTGGATTAGACCAATAAGTTGCCTTCGGAAAAGTTGGAAAGAGTAAGTTATTCTCATTTATACTAACTGCACCTCCTGCGTGATCAAAATGTAGATGGGTTAAAATCACATCGGTAATATCCGATATAGAAAATCCCTTTTGTTTTAAATTATCAACAAGAAGATGAGAGTCTTTGGGAGAAAAATATCTTATGAATTGATCATTATTTTTATTTCCTATGCCTGTATCGATTAGAATCAATCTGTCTTGCGTTTCAATAAGCAAGCACCTCATTCCCAATTCAATCCTGTTAGAATCATCAGGATGAATCACTTTTTGCCATATTGTTTTAGGAACAACACCAAACATAGCACCCCCATCTAATTTAAAGGTACCCGTATCAATAAGGTGTAGTTTCATTTTAAATAATTCTTTTCAATGCTGCCATTCTAATGGCAGTAACGGCAGCTTCTACCCCTTTATTTCCATATTTTCCACCTGACCTATCAATTGCTTGTTGTTCATTAAGAACGGTTAGTACACCAAATATGCAGGGAATATCAAACATAACGCCTATTTGAGTGAGACCATTAGCCACTGCGCTTGCTATATACTCATCATGCGCTGTATCACCTTTAATGAGACAACCCAAACAAATAATAGCGTCAACTTGATTTTTATTTGCAAGTATTTTTGCACCGACAGGTAATTCAAAAGAGCCGGGAACCTGAAAGGTAATTATATCGTCTGCATTAGCTCCATGACGAATAAGAGTATCTTTGCATCCAACGAGTAAATTTTCCATGATGCCACTGTTCCATTCAGAAACGACAATGCCGAACTTCCAACCAAGGATATTCGGCATTCTCGTTTCATCATAAAGGGATAGACCATTTGATGTTGATGACAAAATATTTTAGTTTGCTTCTAATCTACCTATATATTTTTCAATATCAGTAGCTTCGAATGAGTTAGGATAATCGTATAAGATTTTTTGGAAAGCCTCTATAGCTTCTTCATTATCACCATTAAGCTGATGTAACATACCCACCTTTTTGAGATAATGAGGGGTCATAAGTTCGTCGGTATCTAAAATTTCTGTAGCATTGATATAGTACTTCATTGCTTTTTTGAGATCACCAAGTTCTGCATGACAATCACCAATAATACCCTCTTTCATTACTGCGAGAACGGTACCTTTAGGTGAAAAGTCTTCCATGTATGAAAGAGCAGCCTCAATCTGGCCTAAATTCAGATAACAAACACCTGCATAATAATTGGCAAGATTTGCAGCTGGTGTTCCACCATAATTTTCTATAATACCAAGGAAACCAGCGAAACCACCTCCAGGATTTTCAAGAGCCACGGCGAAAGAATCTCTTTCAAAAAGTCTTTGAGCCTGAGCCATTTGTTCGATAGCTTCGATTTGTTTTGGCTGTTTGTATAGAAAATTATATGCAAATAAACCAACAATTACGATGAGTAATGCAGCACCACCATAATTGATAAAGTTTTGATATTTATGATAAAATTCTTGCGTTTTATTGCGAACTTCAACGATATCTACAAGAACTTCGTCTTGTTTAGGATTTTGAGACGTTTTTGCCATATTTATTTAACTGCCTTAATAATAGAATAAACTAATTTCAAAAGAAATGCAAAAGTAAAATTTCTTTATGAATTTTTATAAAAAAATTAATCCATTATGAAAGGATAATCTTTTTGCAAGTAATTATCAGTGTAAAGTTCATCAGGATGCGGTAAAGGCGAGTTTTCAGCAAAATCAATTGCCTCTTCCATTTCAATTTTGATTTTATCCTTTATAGCCTGAATTTCCTTTTCGGTAGCAATTTTTTCGTCCAACATTTTGACTTCAATCATTTTTACCGGATCTCTATCCTGGTAAGATTGAACTTCTTCTTTGGTTCTGTATTTTGCTGGATCAGAAACAGAGTGTCCTTTATATCTATAGGTTCTGATTTCTAAAAAGTAAGGACCATTGCCCGCTCTGATATGCGCTGCAGCACGAGCTATTGCTTCATGAACAGCTTCAGGTGACATACCATCAACTGCCTCACTTGGCATATCATAAGAAAGCCCCATTTTATATAACTCAACAACGTTACTCGTTCTATTCACCGAAGTACCCATAGCATATCCATTGTTTTCAACAATATACAAAACGGGTAGTTTCCAGCTCATTGCCATATTAAAGGATTCATGCAAGGCACCTTGACGGGCTGCACCATCACCAAACATAGTTACACATAAATTATCGGTACCTTTATACTTTTCAGCAAAAGCAATACCTGTACCAATAGGAATTTGCGCACCTACTATTCCATTTCCACCGAAATACTTGTGTTCTGCACTTAAAAAATGCATTGAACCTCCTTTACCTTTAACAACACCTGTTGCTTTACCGTAAAGTTCAGCCATAGCTGATTTGGAACTAATACCTCTTCCCAAAGCAATACCATGTTGACGATACGCGGTAACAATTCCATCCTCTCTACGAATGACTGATTCAATACCCGCAGCAACAGCTTCTTGTCCAATATATACATGACAAAAGCCACGGATTTTCTGCTGACCATACATCATCAAGGCTTTTTCCTCGAATCTACGGATTCTCAACATAAGTTCAAACCAAAAAAGATACCTTTCCTTAGGATGCCCTTCAGTTGTAAGATTTCCTTTGCTTGTCTTTTTTTTGTCTACGACGGTGTTCATACCCTCTATTTTTTTTAAAATCCTGATTTTTTTAAATCCTGACAAATATAAACTATTATTGTAGAAGATATAAATTGAAAGCCACCAATTTTATTAAATCCTTGATTATTTGTTTTTAAGAAAGTGGAAAATGTCCGTTTAAGCATGTGGTTGAATAGACTTATTTTAACAAATTATAAAAACTATGAATGGGAGGAGTTTAACTTCAATCCTGTAATAAATTGTTTTACAGGCCTTAATGGTATGGGTAAAACAAATTTATTAGACGCTATCTACTATTTAAGTATGACTAAGAGCTATATAAGCACCCATGATTCTATGGTATCCAAATTTGATACAGATTTTTTTAGATTAGAGGGTCATTACCTAAGATTAGACCAACATGAAAAAATTGTCGCAAAGGTTCAGCCAAATAAAGCAAAGGTATTTGAGATAAATCAGAATCCTTTGAACAAACTCTCAGATCATATCGGATTTTTACCTGTTGTTTTTATTGCTCCAGACGATATTTCAATCATCATGGAAGGAAGTGAATTAAGGAGAAAATTCTTAGATAATACGCTGGCTCAAACAGATACTACTTATTTGAATCATTTATTACATTATAACCGAATTCTCTTCCAAAGAAATTCATTTTTAAAGCAAATGGGCAATGAGAGATCTATTGATACCGATTTACTTGATATTTACAATGAACAATTAGATAAACCAGCTACCTTTATACACAATGCAAGAACTTCATTTTTAAAACAATTCAACCCCGTTTTTAATGAAATTTATCAAAGAATTTCCAATGAGATGGAGACAGTTGGGGTTGAATATCAATCTAAATTAGCTGATGATTCCTTTTTAAATTTAATGGTTTACAACAAAAACAGAGATTTATTTTTGCAACGAACCACTGTTGGCATTCACAAGGATGACCTTATATTTACCTTGGAAGGAAACCCACTAAAAAAATATGCCTCACAGGGACAAAGAAAATCTTTCCTGCTAGCCATTAAATTAGCCCAGTTTACCTTTTTAAAAAATTGCTTAGATATTAATCCAATTTTATTATTGGACGATATATTTGATAAACTCGATCCAAAAAGAGTTCAATCTCTTATAAATCATTTAATTACCAATTTTAACGGTCAGATTTTCATATCTGACACCCATAATAACAGAATACCAGGAATGTTAATGGACCTGGGGGTTTCACATTTGCACAAAGAAATTATTGAAGGAAAATGGAAGAAATAAAATATTATCCATTATTTTCGGCGAACACCTTTTAAACTCTATTTAAAATGAAATACATTTTTTGTCACCTTTTTATTTTGTTCTGTAGCTTTAATTCTTTGTGGGCACAAAAGTCAGCATCTTCCTCTAAAGGAGTTATTGCAACGGCGCATCCATTAGCAACCCAAGTGGGACTTGAAATTATGGAAGAGGGTGGAAATGCATTCGATGCAGCAGTAGCCGCATCTTTTGTTCTTTCTGTTACCGAACCAAGTATGAGTGGATTGGGTGGAAGACTACAAGCATTATATTACAATTATAATACAGGACCTAAGGGCATTGACGCAACCACTCAGGTTCCGATAAAATATATACCTGATATTTTAAAGGCAGAAGATGGATTTAAAACCATTGGCATTCCAGGAATGGTAAAAGGCATAATTAAAATGCACAAGGAAAACGGAATTTTGCCTCTCTCCAAAGTATTAGCTCCTGCCATTCGCATAGCAAAATTGGGATTTGTTCTATTACCAGATGAAGCATTAAGACAATCTATGGTCAGGCGTTCCTTATCCACTTTTCCAGGATCCATTAAATATTTTTTAATCAATGATTCAACCCGACAGGCTAATACGCTTTTCAAACAACCACAGTTGGCAAAAACTATAAAAGCGATATCAAAAGATGACGGAAATAGCTTTTATAATGGTAAAATAGCTAAAGACATTTCAAATGAAATCATTTCAGGTGGAGGTTTTTTACAAGCATCAGATTTACAACAATATAACGCTTTAGATGCAAAAATTCTAAAAGGAAGTTACAGAGGTTATGATATTGTGGCTATGGGCTTACCTTGTTATGGCGCTATTGTTATTGAAATGCTAAATTTATTAGAAAAGACAGATCTTGCAAAAGCAGATGAAACAAAATGGGTTCTATCGCATGCAGCTGCGCATCACAAAGCTTATGAGGACAGACCCTTACTAAAAAAAGATGAAGACAAGGTAGCCAGTCTCCCTTTTGCCAATGAAAGATGGATGGCACCATTGCCCCCTTCCATGCAGTATGATACTAACTTACATTCAAATGGGCATACTACTCATTTTGTTGTTTCTGACCACAAAGGAAATGTTGTATCTGTTACTCAATCATTAGGCCCCCTCCTTGGCTCAAAAGTAGCCTCAGAAAAATACGGTTTCCTTTTTGCAACAACCATGGGACCCTATCTGGGAAACATGGAACCATTGGAGAGAGCTTCTTCACATATTTCTCCAGTACTGGTTTTTAAAGATGGTAAGCCCGTTTTAGCTTTGGGTGCCGCAGGAGGTGCCAGAATTGTACCCGCCGTAGTACAGGTAATTAGTCGTTTTATAGACCAAAATTTATCTCTGGAAAAAGCCATTGAAGCTGCCAGGGTTTATCAATTACCTGAAAAATTATTGGTGGAAAATCATGTTGGGAATTTATGGCAAGATCCACAAACAATCAATGTTTTAAAAAAATTGAAAATACCATTGGAGGAAGTAAAACAACCCGGTCAAATGGGCAGAATTCACGCTCTATTTTATGATGCCTCCTCAGAAAAATGGAATGCCGCAGCAGATCCTGATTGGAGTGGAACTGCCCTTGGATTAAAACCAGGCATCAAACAATAATCTGACAGCTGCTAAAAGGGTCATCCAGATGACTAGTTTCCTAAATGACTTTTCTTCTAAATGTTTTACTATCCAGGTACCTGAAAAAAAGCCTAAAACCAGAAACGGAATACCCATTATATTTAAAATCAGACTCTCTGCGTGAATGGTTTTCCATGAAAATATATGAAATGGCAATTTCATTATATTTACCGTTAAGTAAAACCAAGCTCCTGTACCTAAAAACAAGAGCTTGGGCAACTTAAGCCCTAGTAAATAAACAGACATAATAGGTCCAGCAGCGTTACCAACCATGGTGCTAAAACCGCCTAAAAGTCCGATAATAGATGCGAAAATAGGATGACCAACCATTTTTTCACTAACTAATCCATTGGTTTGCAATAGCATAAAGGTTAAACTTCCAAAAACAATGCCTGCCATCCACAATTTAAAAATGGCATCAGAAACGTACATTCCAAGGTAATGTCCCAATATTATCCCTAATAATGCCATGGGTATAATTTTCCATAGTGTTTTCCATTCTGTATGTCCCCTATAGTGTCTAACAGCAAAAAGGTCGGCGAAAAGTAACATTGGTAAAACAATTCCTGATGACACTTTGCCACCAAAAATAATAGCCATTATAGGTATTACCAACAAACCAGTACCTTTAATTCCACCTTTCGCCATACCAATGAAGTAAGCAGAACTAAATAATCCTATCCAACTCCAAAAAGGAAGATTTGGAAAAATCAAACTCATGAAAAATTAGCTTTGAAAGGAGAACGAGCTTTCCAAACAAGGGTTTGTGGTGAAAACCAAGGTATAAGAATAGGAAATAAAGGTGCTAACCATTTAGCTGTTGGTTTAATATAGACTATTGTATCTTTACCCTCAGCACCTATTGAGCTTTTGATTTCCATGGCAGTTCGGTAAAAATTTAATTTTCTAACCTTAAATTTAATGGCATTTTCAACCATTAAAAACAACATATTTAAGTATAATTGCATTTTTAGATTTGATTCTTCTTCAAATCCAGCCAAATTTGCTTCAAGGGTTTCTCCATTAATTAAAGTGGAATAAAAACAAACTATATCTCCATCTAAATAACCTGCAGTTAGGTTATAGTTATCCTTAAAAGCCTCTTTCATACTTGCAAAATAGGATTCAGGAACTGTTGCCATTTTAAATGTGGCATCAGATAAAATTCCTACATATAAATTATGTAAATCGGTTTGTGAATTTATTATTTCTTCTCTAGTCAAGGTTTTCCAGACAATACCTTTCATCTTATTTCTGGCTCTTAATAATCTAATCCTATACTTAGAAGTCAGAGATTGTTCATAATCATGCATTGTTTCCCAATGATTATCAATCTTCATTATCATGGCAGGTTGATACTTAAAGGAAAAATAACCATTTTGTTCCAAAGCATCACAAACAGAAAAAAAATCCTTCCAAAGAATTGCTTTTGCCTTATACCTGTAAGCTACACCTTGAAGGAAATAATGTAATTCCTTTTGAAATTGTTGGTCTTTTAAATATTCATTAAATGGATAGTTTATTCCTGTTGAAAAAATTTGACCCATTAACAAGATTTTTGCCTTAATAAATCTACCAAGAATTCTTTTGAGCAGGTTTTTTTCCCGAAGACTTTTATCTAAAGAAAAATCAAAAAAATAAATTGGAAAATATCCCTTTACTTCACTTCCAAATGAAAATCTACCATACAAAACGTTTACATTTTCTGGCATTGACTTTAACATAGTTTTTTGAAAATCAAAAGAAAGCCAAGGATTTACATTGTTATTTTCGTCCTTTAAAGTCCATTCTAATGCAATCTCATTAAGGTTCTCAAAAACAGTAAAGCTGAAAGAGAACGAACATTTTGGGGCTGTTCCTACCGAAGGTTTTAATAGATCGAAAATATTCAACCCATCACAATTAAGAAAACTTTTGGAAATAGTCAAAGCAATGATTTTGATGAAATACTAACCCAAATAATGCCGAAATGTTTTGAAAGTAAATTTAAAATTCAAAAAATAGTTTTCAGACCTATTTCAACATAATTAGTATTTTTACATGAAAATAGACAAATAAGATGAAATTAATTCTAAACTCCTTTTACACCCTTGCTTTGTTAACCTTTTTAGGCTGTGGACCAAGTGCAGAAGAAAAGAAACAAAAAAATTCCCAGGTTTTAAGTGAACAAATACCTGGCACTTGGCAAATAACTTATATGAGTGTCAATATTGAGTCATATCAATCTGTTGGAAGAGATTCATTATTTGAGGCAAGAGAAGAAACCTGGGAAAACCAATTTCAGGTTAAACCATTCAGGATGTTTTTTGATAAAGACAAAAAGTATCATCAAACTTTTAGAGGCAGAGATAATTCCCTGATTAGTGAATATTTTGGCATTTGGAAAATAAATGGCGATACCTTAACATTAACTCAATCAGAGCAAACCCTTGAATATAAAATTGACATTGAAAACGGACAAATCTTTATGACAAGCCTGATGGACTGGGACGGTGACCAAGCTGAAGATGATACCTATTATGCCAAGCAAAGGTTGATAAGTAGAAGGTCTGTTGAATAATAAAATTAATAACCAAGGAAAAATTTAGTTTCATATTTTCCACCGGTTAAATTTTCCTTACCTACAAAAGAACCAATAAGATCGGAACTTAAAGTAGCAGTTATGTTGTATTGGCCATTTGGTAATTTAACAACATACATACCCCCATCTTTAACTTCTATTTTTTCACTAACTGGGCCACTATAAATAATAACCAAGGTAAACCCAGTGATATTTTTTATAGTGATTTCGTTTAGTTTAGAACCCAAAAGAGACTCACTTTTGTTCATTGCTGGTAAAGCCTGATAATCACCAGCAAGAATGGCTGCCACTTCTTCGTCTAAAATTTTCTTTTTAGCTTCCTTAGAATACCTTCCAGTTGGAAAAAGCTTTTGATAATTTTCATAAGCTTCATTGTTATTTGCAGACTTCGCTCTCATCCACGTTTGTTCATCGAGCAAGACTAATTCCTTTTTAGCCAAAGGAGAATACTTATGTTTTGGAAACTCTTTTAAAAAAGCTTGATATGATTCAACTGTATTTAATGCACTAGCTTGAAACCACTTATCGGCACCTAAATCTATTTTTACAGATTTTTCTTCCTTTTGAGTTTCATTTTTAGGGATATTACTTTTTTGAATCTTTGAATTATCGGTAGATGGAATAGGCGTTTTAATGGCCAATGAATTAAAATAAGCCGAACTACCATTTAAAGTATTAACTTTGGATGTTGCCTGATCTTTATATACACTATTTGGAAAATTCTTTACATAATTTTCAAAAACAGTTACATTATTAAAATCTTTAATCCTGTTCCATTCGACCTCACTCTGGATACTTGCATAGCTATTCTTAGCTTCCTGAATATGTTCGGAGAGTGGAAAACGTGAAATAAAATCAGCATAACCCTCTATGGTATTCAGCATTTTTGTTCGATTCCAAGTTCCTTCTTGTCTAATTTTAGTTAAGTTGGCAAAAGCCTGAGCATTATATTTAGATCCAGAATAATCTCTCATAAATACTTGATAAGCCTCTTCAGAATTAGCTGTTTTTGCTTTTTCCCAAGCAGCATCGGTGTCCACCAATTGTAATTGAAGCCTTGCATCATATTTATATTTTCCATAAGGAAACTTACTTAAATAATCTACATAAGCCTCTTCCGTATTTAAGGATTGAACCTTTTTCCAAAAAGTTTCCTCTGGGGAAACTGTGAGCTTAGGTGTTTCCCAGGAAGCTTTATTGTTCAAGCCCATTGAGGTCATTAAAGCACAGGAATTAAATGAAATAGCTATTAAACCAAAAAAAAGTGCAACATTAATTTTCATGGGGATACATTTGAAACATATCATTAAGTAATTGAATGAATTGGATGCAAATTAGCAATTTATTGTTTACAATATATATTAAAATGCCTATTTTGCACCAAAAAGAATAAAAACAAAAAACGAATGTCCTCAATGAACGCAGCTAAAGTTCTTATTTTATTGGAACAAACTAAAATTGCTCCAGTTTTTTTTAATCCAGATGTTGATTATTCAAAAAAAATTGTGAAGGCTTGTTATGATGGTGGAATGAGAGTGTTTGAATTCACCAACAGGGGCATTGAAGCACCTGTGGTTTTTTCTGCCTTAAGAGATTTTGTCAATGAAAATTGTCCTGAAATGGCTTTGGGTATTGGCACTATTTTTACTGCTGAAGAAGCCGAAGACTATATAAACATGGGTACTGACTTTATCGTTCAACCTATTACCTCGTTAGAAGTAGGAGAAGTATGTAGAGAACATCAAATTCCCTGGTTACCGGCTGCAGCAACCCTCAATGAAATATGGCATGCAAAACAAGCTGGAGCAACTGTTGTCAAATTATTTCCCGGCAATGTTTTAGGACCAGGATTTGTAAAAGCTATAAAAGGTCCTTTACCTAAAATAAAGGTAATGGTTACTGGTGGCGTTGAACCTACGCAAGAAAGCATTCAATCTTGGTTAAAAGCTGGTGCAGATTACCTTGGTATGGGTTCACAGTTATTTGCTGGAGAATTAAAAACTGAAGAAGATTTTTCAAAACTTAGCATAAAAATAAAACAGGTATTATCCTATTAACATGAAAGAAATAAGTGAATTACTTGATTTATTAAATTTAGAGCAAATTGAAGAAAATTTGTTTAGAGGATATTCCAAAACAGTAGGAAGTGCCAATGTTTTTGGAGGTCAGGTTTTGGCGCAGGCGTTAAGTGCCGCCATAAATACGGTACCACCTGACAGACATGTTCATTCGTTACATTCTTATTTCATTCTTCCTGGCAATCTTGATATTCCTATCATTTTTCAGGTAGACAGAATTCGAGATGGTGGAAGTTTTACAACAAGAAGAGTAAAAGCTATTCAACAGGGTCGTGAGATTTTTTTAATGTCTGCCTCTTTTCAATCAGATGAAAATGGATTTGACCATCAAATTTCCATGCCAATTGTTCAGGAACCCGAACAATTAGTAAGTTGGAAGGATTTAGCCAAACATTTTGGGGAATTTCTACCCCAAACCATGTATGATTTCCTAAATCTTGACAGACCTATTGAATTCAGACCAGTTGAATTATACAATCCAGCTGTACCAGAAAAAAGGGAGCCATTTCGACATATTTGGATGAAATCAATAGGTGAAATGCCTGAAAATTCAAAATTCCATCCATTAGTATTGGCCTACGCCTCTGATTACAACCTCTTGACATCAGCTCTACTACCCCACGGTAAAGAAGGAAGCATTCCCAAATTACAACTTGCCAGTTTAGACCATGCCATGTGGTTTCATAGGCCATTTAGAATGGATGATTGGTTACTTTATGCAATTGATAGTCCAAGTGCCTCAAATTCAAGAGGATTTACCAGAGGAAATATTTTCACAAGGGATGGTAAACTTGTTGCATCTGTAGCACAGGAAGGTTTAATGAGACCTAGAAAACAACCTAAGGAAAATTAATCCATTCTTTTTTTATCTCGAAATATCTGCTAATAAACCGCCTGTAATTTTAATTACATCGTTAAAAAACATTTTTAATAAAAATCCTTTTTTTCCAGCATTAATCCAAATTAAAGTGTTGTCAGGAATGCTGGAATGAAAATAAACCGGAAATTTCTTTTTCATAGCTATGGGAGAGCACCCTCCTCTTATATAACCTATTTTAAACAATAATTCTTCCGTTGGAAGGAATTCTATCTGTTTACTTTCAGTTACTTTCTCTAACTTCTTTATTGATAATTGTTCCTTTGCAGGTAAAACCGCAACCATTATTTGTTTACTTTCACTTATGCATATCAACGTTTTAAATAATAAGTTTTCCGGAATTTTGTTATCCATCGCAATTTGTACAGCATCATAATTATCATTGTATATTTTATAGGGCACTAATTCATATTTAATGTTATTTACATCTAATAATCTCATAGCATTTGTTTTCATAAAATATGATTGTTAATGGTAAACCAGATAATAAATAAGGTTGTTAAAAATATAAAAAAGATGAATAAAATCTGGTCAAACCTAACAGAGGAAAAACAAATAGCCGAAATAATGGATTTATCCAGCTCCATTCCTGTGTATATTTTCAAGCATTCTACGACTTGTGGAATAAGTGCTCAGGCAAAAGAAAATGTAGAACTTTCCTTTAGAAACACAGATAAATCTTTCCTTTTTTATTATTTGGATCTTTTAAAATTCAGGACTGTTTCTAATGAAGTAGCTTCAACACTCAATGTTCATCATCAATCGCCTCAATTGATTTTAATCCATGATGGTCAGGTTATTTTTACAACGTCTCACCATAAAATTAAAGCTACCATCATTGAAGAAAGTCTTACCTTATTATCTTAAGACTTTTAGTGCTTAAATAAATTATCTCCTTTTTTAAACCTAAACAAAAAGATAAGGAAGGATAAAAAACCTAAAACAAAAAACAGCGAAGAAATATTGTAACCCAAAGCACCGTTATAATCTTTTTTTGCTATGTACAATAAACCAACAGTTAATAAAATTAGGCCAAATTGTTGACCCAAAATATAAAGTAATTTAGCACTTCTCCAAATATCTGGCGTTTTCAAACTGCTATTACCCATTTGAAATTGTTCCACAGTATCTTTAATCAAATTGGGTAAACTTATTATGTTTCTACCAATGACTCCAGCCTCTTTAAGCCATTGAGATTGACTACTTTCATTTAAATATTTCTTTATTACAGGCGCAAGATATTTCAATGGATTTTCACCTGGACGAAGAATAAAAGAAATACCTAATAAAAGAGAAAAAGTCCTGCCTAATAAAATATAATCTTTTGGAATTCTGAATGAACCAGATATATCTTTTAAACTGGTATTTAACATGATTTGACTTACAGGATTATCCCAAAACGCAGGATTCATTGCCCCTTCTGGGTTAAATAACTGGTCGATATCATTATCTAAAAACTGATTAAAAGCTTTAGCCAAATCTATAGCCAGCGATTCAGCTGAGGGAGAATCATTGATGAATCCCAAGGTAATGAGTTGTTTTGATAACTTCTTTACATCTAAGGTAGAAAAGGCAATAATTAAACCAGGAATTTCTTTTTTAAAAAGAGGAGATAAAGTACTAACTGCGCCGAAATCGAGCAAACAAATATTACCGATCTTATCAACAAGAATATTCCCGGGATGAGGATCTGCATGATAGAAACCATTTTCGAAAATCATTCGACAAAATCCATTCCATAGCCTGTCGACAATAATTTTGGGATCAATATTATTTAAAGACAGATAGTCTTTATCTGTAATCTTATTTCCCTCAATCCAACTCATTACCAAAACTTTTCTACCTGATAAGGATTCAAAAACAGTTGGAAAAGACCAAAATTTTTCCTCGGATAATGAAGAAGAAATAGATAAAAGAGAGTTAGCTTCCTTTTCAAAATCAATTTCCTGTAAGATGAGTGCTTCTATTTGTTTGTAGGCATAATCTAATCCCTCTAATGCAAAAAATCGGCCTAACCAATATGTTAATTTTCTTATTATGGTCAAATCAATTACCGCAATTCTTTCAATATGTTCATGTTGAATTTTTAGAACCACAGATGTTCCATCCATTAACCAAGCTTTGTGAACCTGACCAATGGAGGCAACCGCCATAGGAGTTTCCTCTATTTTATTAAAAATATCTGAAAGTGGAACCGCGTAATGAGAAAGCAGAGAGGATTGTATTTGCAAAAAATCCTTTGGTGTTGCTGCATCTTGCATGCCTTCTAATTGCTTTTTAAAAATTTCAGGTAAGAAAAAACCAGCAATAGAAAGAAATTGACCAGCTTTTATGAATAACCCTTCCAGGTCAGAAAATAGATTCTTTAATTCTTTACCTTTATGTAAAAGCAGCAAATTAATATTTCTCTGATAGTATGAGTTCCCCCTAAAAAAAGAAATCAATTTTAATCGATAGAACGAAAAAAGGAATCCCAGTGTGTAAACTGCCACCTTTCTGACTCTATAGGTTTTATTAAACTTTACAATAAAATTATTCTTCATCACTACTTTTTACCGACATATAAAACATTATATAGTAGAATTGTTGTTAAATAAATAAAAGAATAGATATGATAGACTGGTTAAATCATTTTTATGAAAATAAATTTTCTGAATATGCAGAATTTATAGGCATCCTCCTGGGAACTTTTGTGGTAGGATATAGTTTCAGTAAAGTTTTCCGTCGGTTTATATTAAAATCGACTGTTATAATGCAGAATGATCCAACAAATTATCAATTTTTACGACATTTCTTAGCAGCACTTATATACATTGTTGGTATTTCACTGGCTATTTATTCTGTGCCAAGTATGAGAACTATTGCCAATTCCATGCTAGCCGGTGCCGGAATTTTAGCTGTTGCCGTAGGTTTTGCCTCTCAACAAACATTGAGTAACATAATAAGTGGAATATTTATTGTTATATTTAAGCCATTCAGAGTAAATGATAGGTTAAAAATCAGAGAAACGCTTAACGGCATTGTTGAAGATATAACACTGAGACATACTGTAATCAGAGATTTTGAAAACAGACGAATTATAGTGCCAAATACATTGATGGGTAATGAAATCATAATAAACTCTGATTTTGAGGATGATAGAATTTGTAATTGGCTTGAAATTCAACTCGAACACGGAACTGATATTGATCACGCAAAAGATATTTTGGAGAAAGCAGCCATTATTCATCCCTTATCCTTGGATAATCGCACTTCTGAAGAATTTGATGAAGAATCACCCACAGTTAAAGTTAGGATTGTACAAATAAATCCTGTAGGTATTACTATAAGAGCCTGGATTTGGACGGCAAATAGTGCAAAAGGGTTTGAATTAAAATGCGATCTTTTTGAAACTATTTATAAAAAATATAATGAAGAAGGTATTTCTTTTTCAAAACTTAATCAGTCTTTAAACACATTAAAAGAAAACAACTAAAACAACAAATTTTTAATAAAATGAAATAAAATGGATGCATTTATTGAATCTTTGAAAGGGATTAATCCAATTCTTTTAGCCTTAATGGCAACTATGTTTACTTGGGGAATCACTGCATTTGGCGCTTCTTTTGTTTTTTTCTTCAAAAAAATGAATCAAAAAGTGCTTGATGCTATGTTAGGCTTTGCGGCAGGAGTAATGATTGCTGCAAGTTATTGGTCTTTGCTTGCACCCGCTATTGAAATGACAGAAAAAGCCGCAAAAGTACCTTCATGGCTTCCCGCACTGGTTGGTTTTTTAGGCGGAGGATTATTTCTTTGGGTAGTTGATCGTTATTTGCCCCATCTTCATCCAGGTTTTGACATTAATCAAGCGGAGGGCGTGCCATCATCCTGGAAAAGAAGCATTTTATTGGTATCTGCTATAACCATACATAATATTCCGGAGGGCCTGGCTATAGGTGTTGCCTTTGGAGCAGCTGCTCATGGTATAGATTCTGCGAGTCTGGGAGCCGCAGTGGCATTAACCATAGGTATAGGACTACAAAATCTTCCTGAGGGTACAGCCGTTTCAGTACCATTGAGAAGAGAAGGAATGGGTAGACGAAAAGCATTTTTTTATGGTCAATTATCAGGTGCAGTTGAACCTCTTGCCGGTGTTCTTGGAGCTACTGCCGTTCTGCTTATTGAACCTTTACTCCCTTATGCATTATCTTTTGCGGCCGGCGCTATGATTTATGTGGTGGTGGAAGAACTTATTCCTGAATCTCATCTTGCAGGAAATACTGACCTTGCTACTTTGGCAACAATTGTTGGTTTTGCCATTATGATGACCTTAGATGTTTCTTTAGGATAAAAAAGTACCACCAAATATTTTAATAAGTGGTGGCATTCTTCAGATTGGTTGCTATTAAAATCTTATGGTAGATGTTTTTTCTAAATCGAAAATACATCTCAAAATTTTACAAAGTCCGATATATCGCCAAACATAACCAAAATGAAGCCAATAAGATAAAAATAAGGTACCAATGCAATTTATCTTCAATATTGGTAGAAAACCATGTTTTTTGATTCTATTAGAATGTTTATCTATAGTTAACCCAGCTTTATTTTATCTTTATTTTAACAAAAAGGGTAATTACAATGTCCACATTCTCTATATTTAAATTTGATAAAATTCTTTATCCTAAATATAGGATACTGGCTCACCTTATTTTTTGGTTCATTTATTTGGGCTATTTCACGTTGGCCTTTGCCAGCTTCAGAGACAATTATACCCAAAGTTTCATAGAAGTACTTGTTACCTTACCCGTTAGGATGTTTGCTACATATTTAACTTTATATTGGTTAATATCAGGCTTTCTTGATAAAGAAAAATATCTCTCGTTCACCTTAATATTCATTTTCACGGCCATTGGTTTTGGCTATTTAGATCGTTTGTTACTCCATTTATTTTACGTCCCTATTTACGTTCCAAACTATGATTATACATTATTTCCTTTAACCAGCTTTACAAAAGCATTACAAAGAACCACCAATGTGTACACTATAGTTTTTGCAGCAGCGGCTATAAAGTTGATTAAAAAAAACTATCAGAATGAAAAAATAGCCAGAGAACTTTCCAGAGAAAAACTAGATGCGGAGCTAAAATTTTTAAAATCACAAATTCACCCTCATTTTCTTTTCAACACCCTTAATTCCTTATATGCGTTGACGCTTCAAAAGTCTGATCAATCTTCAGAAGTTGTATTGAAATTATCTCATTTCCTGGATTACATGTTATACGATTGCAATGTGAGTCAAATTTCTTTAGAAAAAGAAATTGAACAAATGCAAAATTTAATCACGCTTGAAAAATTAAGATATGGTGATAGATTAGATGTCGATTTTAACATAAGCGGTATAGGTAAAGACCTCAAAATACCACCTTTACTCATGCTCCCCTTTTTAGAAAATGCATTTAAGCATGGAGTTAGTCAAAATACAGAAAATTCATTTATCTATGTAGACCTTAAAGTAAAGGAAAAAAAATTAATCTTTAGAGTGGAAAACAGCAGTATTTATTCAGAAAGTGACCTGGAAGCTGATTACACCAAAGGAATAGGACTGAAAAATGTGAAACGAAGGTTAGATTTGATTTATGGTGATGATGGATATAATCTTGAAGTTTTTAAAGAAGAAGATTCCTTCACCATTGTTCTAAAAATATCACTAATTACCAATAATGAATAAAATTAAATGTGTTCTTGTCGATGACGAACCTTTAGCCCTGGATGTATTAGAATCATATATAAAAAGAGTGGATGGTTTAGAACTGACGGCCCGATGTGATAATGCAATGAAAGCATTTGAAGTATTAAGAAATCAAAGTGTAGATTTAATTTTCCTGGACATTCAAATGCCTAAATTAAATGGAATTGATTTTTTAAAGACTTTACAAAACCCTCCAAAAGTTATTTTCACGACTGCCTATCGTGACTATGCTATAGAAGCATTTGATTTGGATGCCGTAGATTACTTATTAAAACCCATTCCATTCGGAAGATTTTTAAAAGCATTAAGCAAGGCTTTCGGACAAATACAAAGTTCCAGTCAAAATACAATAAATAATGATGAATACGAACCGTACATTACGACAGATACCCTCATCGTAAAGTCAGATAAAAAAATGATTAAAATAAACCTTAAAGACATTATTTATATAGAAAGTCTTAAGGACTATGTAATCATTCATTTATCTGACAAAAGAGTTGTAACTAAACAAAAAATAAGTTTTTTAGAGCATAAACTAATGGAGAACAATTTCATAAGAATACATCGTTCGTTTTTAGTTTCTGCATCGAAAATTGAAGCTTTCACTCCTAGTCATATTGACATTCATGGACAACAGTTACCTATAGGTCGAAGCTATAAGAGTGAAGTAGGTAAAATACTAGGATACTAGTCTTTACTTTACTGAAGATCCTGGACTATAGTTAATTTGTCACGAAGTTTTTTTTTCTTTTCTGGCTTTTCTTCACTTCCTGAAAACTTCTTAGCAAAATCATCACCACCTTGTTTTGCTCTGGCCTGCTCAAGAACAAGTGGCCTTCCGCGAAATCTGGTTTTAGCAATTTTCTTTTGAATCTGTATGAATGTATCCATAGGTAACTCCAGCGTAGAGGTTACATTACCTGTAACTATACGCCCAACTTTACTTTTGTGAATACCACCAGCTTCACAAATAATCCTTAGAAGCCCACCTTTATCTAAATTATCCTTTGAACCAAGGTTCAAAACGAAACTAGACATAGGCACGCTGCTATTCCTATTTTCTGATGATGAGGAAGAAGAAGAATTACCATAAGAGGAAGACTGCTTTCTATCTCTATCTCTATCTCTGTCTCTATCTCTTGAAACAGGATTTAAATCGGGTGCATTTCTATAATACTCCAAAAATCTATTGAACTCTAAGGAAGCAAATCTTTTAATTAAATCCTCCCTTGACATATCCTTTAAGAAATGTAATACATCAGGTAAGAATGTATCTAACTCCTCGTCATTTAATTCAACCTCTTTAACTCTTCTTAAAAGTTCAAGGAGTTGCTGTTGACATACCTCCTGACCACTTGGAACAGGAAAAGGACGGAAATGAATTTTAGACAGATTCTCAATATTCCTTATTTTATAAGCATCTCTATTGGTAACCAGTGCGATAGAAACTCCTTTTTCACCTGCCCTACCCGTTCTGCCACTTCGGTGAGTATAAAAAGGAAGTTCATCGGGAATATTCATATGAATTACGTGCGTGAGACCGCTTACATCGAGACCTCTTGCAGCAACATCGGTAGCCACAAGAATACGAAGCGCACGATTCCTGAATTTATCCATGATCTTTTCACGCTGCTTCTGATCCATATCTCCGTGAAGCGCCCCAGAAGTATAACCATCTTTCATTAAGTTATCGGCAACATCCTGGGTATCCATCCTGGTACGACAAAAAATAAGAGCATAAATCGACGGATTAAAATCCAGTAAACGTTTTAGTGCGGCATACTTATCTTTTTCCTGAACAATACAGTAGCGATGTTCGATGTTAACGTTACCCGAATTTTTCTCCCCTGCTGATATTTCAACAGGTTTTACCATATAATTCCTCGCCAGATTCCTAACAGAATTAGGCATGGTTGCAGAAAAAAGCCAGGTATTTCTTGAAGAACTACATGCAGAAATAATAGAATCAAGATCCTCTTGAAAACCCATATTTAACATTTCGTCTGCTTCATCAAGCACTAAAATTTTGATATCGTCTAGTTTAATAGCTCTTCTATCTAATAGATCTACCAGTCTACCAGGCGTTGCTACAACGATATGTGCATTTCTTTTTAAGGCTCTAACTTGTTCCTGGATGCTTGCACCTCCATAAACAGCCACTATATTTAGGTGCGGTTCTTCGCCTAGAAAGCGATTTAAATCACCGGTTATTTGTAAACAAAGCTCTCTTGTTGGAGCTAAAATAAGCCCCTGAACACAAAATTGACCCGCATCAACTAAATCAATTAATGGAAGTCCAAAAGCGGCTGTTTTTCCCGTACCGGTTTGAGCCAAAGCGACTAAATCTTCTTTTCCGGAAAGCAGAAAAGGAATAACTTTTTCCTGGATTAAGGTTGGTTGTTTGTAACCAAGTCCTTCAATAGAGACAAGTAATTGTGGTGAAAGACCCAGGTCTGAAAATGAACTCATGTATTATTTTTAATTAAGCCGCAAAGGTACGTCTAATTTCATTAATATATGCTTTTATTTATCAGTTACCTTTTTTAAAGATAAAGCATTGATGCAATAACGAAGTCGTGTTGGTTTTGGACCATCTGGAAAAACATGACCAAGATGTGAATCACAAGCACTGCAGCATACTTCTACTCGCTGATGTCCAAAACTATTATCTTGAATATAAACTATCGCACTGTCATCAACAGGTTTAGTAAAAGATGGCCAACCTGTGCCACTGTCAAATTTTACTTCCGCATCAAATAAGATGGTTCCACAACAAACACATTCATATTTGCCAGGTTCAAAAGAACTACACATTAGACTGGAAAATGGCCTTTCTGTCCCTTTCTTCCTGGTAACCTGATACACTTCAGGAGCTAAAATCTGTTTCCATTCAGTTTCTGATTTAACCACCTTAATGTCATTTGAATCTCTTTTTTTATTCGCCTCTAAAATAACGGTTTCCCAATTCATTGCACTATTTTAACCCCCATAACAACCTAATGAAATCAATGGTTTATCAGAACCACTTATATAATTTAAAAATATTCAATCTTTTAACACACAATGAGAAAAAAATCTTGATACCCGACAATAAAAATCTAAATAAGAATAAAAAATCCTATCTTAAACCTATAATTCGGTCACTAAATAAGAATAATATGCGTTTTTACAAATTCTGGCATTTTTTATTAATCATTCCCTTGTTTGGTAATTCTATTCAAGCACAATTAATTTTACCAATTCATTTTCGACAACTTGAATACAGAATGATTGGACCGTTCAGAGCGGGGAGGACAGTTGGAGCAGTTGGCGTACCCTCTCAGCCAAACCTCTTTTTTATAGGGGTAAATAATGGAGGTGTTTGGAAAACAGATGATTATGGTAGAACCTGGCTCCCAATTTTTGATAAAATGCCAACAGGATCTATAGGTGATATTGCCGTTTCTCCTACAAAGCCTCAAATTATTTATGTTGGAACGGGAGAGGGTCTTCATCGCCCTGATTTAAGTATAGGAAATGGAATTTATAAATCTGAAGACGGTGGTACGACCTGGAATCATCTGGGCCTAAAAGATATACAGCAAGTTGGAAGAATTATTGTTCATCCAACTAATCCCCAGGAAGTTTTTGTCGCTGGTTTAGGTCATCCATACGGGGCAAATGATGAAAGGGGGGTATTCAGATCTCAGGACGGTGGAAAAACATGGAAAAAGGTGTTATTCGTTAATGAAAATACTGGGGCCATTCAAGTTGAATATAATCCATCTAATCCAAAAATTCTTTTTGCCAGCTTATGGGAGCATAGGGAAGGGCCATGGGAAAATGGAAGTTTTTCAGGAACTCACAGCGGCCTTTTTAAATCTGTCGATGGTGGTGATACATGGAAACCAATCCAGCAAGGGTTACCAGGAACAAATGATGGACTTGGTAGAATTGGTGTTTGTTTTGCACCCAGTAATACTAATCAAATGTATGCTACCGTCGATGCAAAAAATAACGGAGGAATTTATCAAAGTAAAGACGCCGGTGAAAATTGGAGTTTAGTGAGCCGAGATCCAAGAACCTGGGGGCGAGGAAGCGATTTCGCTGAAATTAAAGTACATCCAAATAATCCCGACATTTTGTTTATAGCTAACGTAGCTGCATATAAATCGCTGGATGGTGGAAAAAACTGGTTTTCTATTAAAGGGGCTCCCGGGGGTGATGATTATCATCGTATTTGGATAAATCCACTTCAACCTGATATAATGATTTTCGCAGCTGATCAAGGTGCAGTAATTACAGTTAATGGTGGAAAAACATGGAGTTCCTGGTATAATCAACCTACAGCTCAACTTTATCATGTATCTACTGATAATCAATTTCCTTATCATGTTTATGGTGGTCAACAGGAGAGTGGTGCTATAGGAGTTTCAAGCAGAGGAAATGGCGGTCAGATTTCTTTCCGAGATTGGTATGGCGTAGGTGCCGATGAATATGCTTATGTTGCGCCCGATCCTTTAAATCCAGATATAATATACGGGGGAAGGGTATTGAAATTTAATAAGAAAACTGGACAAACACAGTATGTAGGTCCAGAGACACTTAAATCAGGACAACATAGAGTTCTTAGGACTATGCCTTTACTCTTTCATCCAGCCAATCCTAAAATGTTACTTTTTGCTACCAATATGCTGTGGAAAACATTAGACGGGGGTTACCAATGGGAGAAAATAAGTCCAGATTTATCCAGGGATAAAATAGACATTCCCGATAATATAGGTGATTTTAAAACTCCTGAACTTATGGATATGCCAAGAAGAGGGGTCATTTACTCGGTAGGACCTTCACCTCTTGATGCTGAAATCATCTGGGCGGGAACTGATGATGGACTTATTCATATAACTAAAGATGGTGGAAAATCTTGGCAAAATGTTACTCCCCCTACCCTTCGTCCCTGGGATAAAATTTCTCAAATTGATGCCAGCCATTTTGATAAAAATACTGCCTATATTTCAGTAAATGCCTTCAGATTAGATGACCAGACCCCATATATTTACAAAACAAAGGATGGTGGAAAAACATGGACATTGATTACTAAGGGCATCTCAAAAGATCCTGTAAATGTTGTGAGAGAAGATCCAAAACAAGCAGGTTTATTATTTGCAGGAACGGAAAATGAGGTTTTTTTCTCAGCTGATGACGGAGTTAACTGGCATTCATTAAGACTAAATATGCCTGCTACTTCTATTCGTGATTTAGTAATTCATGAAAATGATCTTGTCATTGGTACCCATGGAAGATCTATTTGGATTTTAGATGATATAGCACCTCTTAGGGAAATAAAAAAAGCTTTTAATAGTGACTTTTTATATAAACCTTCCCAAACCTACAGAGTGCGTTGGAATATGTTTTCGGATACACCCTTGCCACCAGAAGAACCAACAGGTAAAAATCCACCGGATGGTGCAATTATAGATTATAATCTGGGAGCAAATGCCAGACTTGTAACCATTGAAATTACTGATTCCCAGGGCAATCTTATAAGAAAATTTTCTTCTGCCGATGTTTCCGAAAAAATGGATACCACTACAATGGGGTATCCAACATATTGGTTCAGGCCAAACCAAAAAATACAAACATCTGAAGGACCTCACCGATTTATATGGGACGTGAGGTATGCACCCCCAAAGGGCACCCAAAGAAGTTATGCCATTGCTGCTGTTTACAAAAATACACCTCCAGGACCTGATGGCCCATTTGTACATCCTGGTTCTTACAAGGTAAAACTAAATGTAGATGGCTTTGTAATGGAAAAATCATTAGAAGTTAAATTAGATCCACGTCTAAATATAAGCGAAGATGACTTGAATATGCAATCGAAATACTCCATGATTTGCTACCAGGCTTACAATAAACTTCAACTCCTTAGAGATTCTATAGATGAAAAAATAAAATCAGCAAGTTTATCAGATGAAACCATAACAGCATTAAAAAGAAAAAGAGGCTCAGGATATCCTGGCGGTGGTGATATTTTATATGGTAGTATTTATGAATCCACCAATGAGAAAGAAACCATTGTAGGTTTACAGGAAAAATTTCTTTTTATGCTTCATGTTTTGCAAACCGTTGATGCACGTCCAACGCCACAATCTATTTTAGCTATTGAAAAAATGGAGCGTACCTTAAAGTTTTTGGAGACAAATTAGGTTTTAATACAATGATCATTTATTCATAGAAACCTTTAGCTATGGCCGGAAGGTTTCTATGAATTTTTAAGTGACTAAAAGATAAGAATACCAGAAAGTTGAATTTGATTAAAATAAAAAAAGACAATCCTAAGATTGCCTTTTAATGGGTCGGAGTGACTGGATTCGAACCAGCGACCCCTAGCACCCCATGCTAGTACGCTACCGGGCTGCGCTACACTCCGTTCTCGTGGGTAATACTGGATTCGAACCAGTGACCTCTGCTCTGTCAAAGCAGCGCTCTAAACCAACTGAGCTAATCACCCTTTACAACATCACAAAACTAATGACTTTATTCAAAAAAAGAAACTCGGAAAAAGATTTTTTCTAATACTTCTTTCTTACTTGAAATTAAACCTGATAAACAAGAAGTAATATTCTGGTAAAAGGATGAATCATTAAAATTACCGAATATGACATTTATAATAGGACAAACAATGTAATAATTCAATGCGTTATAACTCGATATAAAACACATTAATCCCTAACTTTCAATTATTTAAATTACAAATATTCAGTTTTTTATAAATAGAGATTCTTCGGACATTCAAAAGTAGTTCAATTAAATCGTTATATTTGACAACGAATTAAAAAACAGATTAGCAATAAACAGAAACATTATAAAAGGTTTTTTTATGTGTTTATTATTATTTGGTCCACTTTCATCCTAAAGAATCACTCATGAAATACACCTGTTTATTAATCATTTTTATTTTTTTTCCTAAATATTCTTTCACCCAAGTATTTAATAAAGTTAAAGTAGAAAAAATTCAAGCAGGAATAAAGTTGGAACATTGGTCAGGTAACCATGAAAAATGGGGAAATCAATATATTTTAATACTTAAAGCAAAATATCCTAAATATAGGTTAGATCTTACTTTTGCTAAAGATAGCTTAATAAATACCAGTGATTTTGCAAAGCAAACTAACGCTTTAGCTGCTATAAACGGGGGCTTCTTTGATATGAAAGTAGGTGGTTCTGTATCATTTTTAGTTTCAGACGGACAGGTAATTCATGAAAATAAACCTAATGTTTTGTCCTCGGACAATGAAATGGGAGCCAACGCACTGGTTATTTATGAAAATGGTAAAAGTGATATTTTACCAACAATGGGATCAACTCGCATTCCATTGCCAAAAAACATTGAAGATGCATTAGTAACAGGACCCTTACTTTTAAATGATAGTCAAATAAATAAACTTCAAAAAAGACCTTTCAATGATTTAAAGCACCCACGAAGTGCCATTTGTTTAGGTAAAAAAGAAATTTGGTTGGTTGCCGTCGATGGTAGACATAAAGAAGCAACAGGGCTTAATCTAAATGAACTTTCACAATTTCTTTTATCATGTGAATGTAAACATGCCATTAATTTAGATGGAGGTGGATCCACCACTCTATATTTGCAAACAAAAAAATTAAATGGTATTGTAAATCATCCTTCTGATAATAAAAAATTTGATCATGAAGGTGAAAGACCAGTCGCCAATATTCTTTTCATCAGAAAAAATAATTAGTTATCTAACATTAAATAAATTCAAAGGAATGGATTCAAATATTTTTTCATTATTCGATTTGGGTACACTAATAAAAAGAGTCCTTTCCCTCAATTTTCAGGATAAAATATGGGTCAAAGCTGAAATAGCAAGCTGCAAAATAGTACGAGGAATAGCTTACTTAGATTTAATAGAAAAAGAAGAAGGGCAGTCCGATAAGGTTATTGCCCAACAAAGTGCTGTCATTTGGCAGGGTACTTTACAAAAATTAAATGGTAAACTTCCAGAATCAATAACAGGTTTTCTTGAAAGTGGTCGGGAGATTTTAGTTTTTGTTCAGATAGATTATAATGCAAGATATGGTTTAAAGCTTGTTATTGACGATATAGATCCTGCTTATACTCTAGGTAAATTATTTCAACAACGCCAAGAACTTGAAAAACTGATTTACATTGAAAAGTTACATGAACCAAATAAACGAATCATACTAGCACCCGTTATTCAAAAAATAGCTGTTCTTAGTAATGATCAGGCAGCAGGTTATCATGACTTTGTTCAGCAGCTATCTGAAAACTCAATGAATTATGCCTTTTCTTTAACTTTATTTCCTATTTCATTACAGGGTGCGCTAGTAGAAGAGACAGTTCTCACCCAACTTAAAGAAATATTGATATCAAATAATACCTATGATGTAGTACTTATATTAAGAGGAGGCGGATCTAAACTGGATTTATCCGGGTTTGACAGTATAAAAATTTGCCGCGCTATTTCTTCTTTCCCTATCAAAATCATCACGGGAATTGGTCACGAGGTGGACGAAACGCTATCAGATCTTGTAGCTGGTATTTCATTAAAAACACCCACCGCAGTTGCTGAATATCTGCTTTATCATAATCAAACCTTCGAAGCATCAATACAACAAATAGTATTAAAAATCAATGATATAGCTAAAAACAAAGTGCAAGAATCAAAGGTAAAGTTACTCCGGTTTCAACACGAACTTTCTTTAAGGCCAATGAGAGTCATTGATAGAACAAATACTAAGCTTGAGAATATACAGAAATTTCTACCGAATTTAGTTCATAACAGACTAAAAAAAGAAGAGGTAAAATTATCCTATTTAGAAAGATTAATTGGACTTGTTACAATCACAAATACCCTAAAAAGAGGATTCTCCATTACGAAAGTTTTACCTGACAATAAACCATTGAATGATGGTTATGAAGCAAATATGGAAATTGAAACCATTTGGGAAAAAGGTAGTTTCAAAAGTATTATTATTGAAAAATAAACATAACAAGATAAAATGAATGAAGATAACATTAGTTACGAAAAGGCTTTTTCGGAACTTGAAACAATAATAAATCAACTGGAATCAGATGCTCTTTCCATTGAGTTATTGGCAGAAAAAGTTTCCAGAGCAGCATATTTATTAGAATTATGTACTCAAAAAATGCGTTCCATAGAAACAAATATTCAGCAAATAATTGGAACCTCATAATTCAAAAATTCTATGCAAGTTATAACTGTACTTAGCTTAGGTACTAATGTTGGCGATAGGTTAAATTTTTTAACATTATCTAAAACAGCTATATCTAACACAATTGGTTCTATACAACTTTCTTCAACTATTTATGAGACTGAACCATGGGGAGTTGATAATCAGGAAAGTTATCTCAATCAAGTTATTTCTGTTCAAACGGAGATAACTCCCATTGAATTACTTAACAAAATTCAATTAATAGAAAGAAATCTTGGGCGAATTCGCACAGTACCTTATGGACCAAGGACCATTGATATAGATATACTTTATTACGGAGAAAGAATTATAGATATAGAAATTTTAAAAATTCCCCATCCTCACATTCAAAAAAGGCGATTTATTTTAGTTCCTTTGTCTGAAATTTTACCCCAAATGCATCATCCTTTACTAAATAAAACGAATCAGGAATTATTGGATATTGTAAAAGATGATGGAAAAGTGACACAGTGGCAACCTTATTGAATCTATGAAAAGTGAAACCTTAGCATATCCTTATATCGTCGTAGAAGGCAATATCGGAGTAGGTAAAACAACATTTTGTCGTAAGCTTCAGGAAAAATATGATGCTCGTTTGATATTAGAACAATTTTCTGATAATCCATTCTTACCCTATTTTTATGAAAATCCAGAAAGACATGCCTTTTCAGTAGAGCTTTTTTTTATGACAGAAAGACATAGACAGTTACAAGAAGAGCTAATGCAGGGTGACCTCTTCAACCAACAGATTATTTCTGACTATATATTCATAAAAACTCTCCTGTTTGCAAAGAACAATCTTAATGAGGAAGAATACCGGCTTTTTAACCGATTATTTCATGTGCTAAATGCGCATTTCAAAAAACCAGATTTAGTTATATACCTTCATAGACCTTTGTCAAATTTATTAAATCAAATAAAAAAAAGAGGGCGTACTTTTGAGATGGAGATGAGCGCAACCTATTTAGAAAATATACAAAAAGCTTATTTTGATTTTTTTAAAACTACACCTGAATATCCCATTTTGGTAGTAGGTATAAATGATTTGGATTTTGAAAATGATACGCTTGCATTTGAGTTACTTAATAACCTGTTATTACAAACCTATGATACAAAAGTGCATTATATAGACCTTAAATTTACTCCATAAAAAATACTTGTTTTAATGGAATACTAACTGGAGAATAGTCATCATTAGTAACCATGATATCTTTCATGTAAACCCACCATTTTTTCATCACTGTTGATTCAGGCAAACTCTTTAAAAAAGAAATATTTTCAACCGTCATTTTACCAAAAAGTATATGACTTTCTTCATCCAAATAAATACTGTAATCACTGATTCCATGCGCTTTCAGAAGGCTTTTTAATTCCGGCCAAATCAAATCATGCCTTTTTTTATACTCATGAGCATTCCCAGGTATTAATTTCATCTTAAATGCCAAAACCTCCATAAAAAATAATTTTAAGAATATTTAACCAACGCTTTTAGGACTCGGGTAGAAAGCTCACCATCACAAGCGTCTAAATAATCCTGATAGGAAACAGGAATTAATCGAAGATTAATATTTTCATTTGAAGTACTAGTTTTTTCTACTTGTAACCACCACCTACCACTGCGATTGCTTTTCCAGAAAGTAAGTAAATCATGATGTGCTTTACCTTCGACTAAATACTCTATCATTCCGTCGAAGTTAACAGGGAAATCACCTTTTTTATTATTAAACCCATCTAAAAAATACCAAATAATCTGTGCCAGTGACTGTGCATCTATTTGATTATTTGTACTCTTGAAATCAAAACCAGCAATACTAAATCCTTTTAAAGTATCACTTAAACCTGCATAACGAGAAAGCTGACAAATTTCTTCCAGGAAAAAACCACTTGGACTTATAGGATTCTGAGCTTGAAAATCGGTGTATTTGAGCGCAGACATTTCAAGGATGCATATATCAGCATGACGTATTGAAGGCTCCAACTCTTGTAAATTTTGCTTGGCTTGCCCTAATCTATGTAATGAAATTCCCTTTTCTTCACAATAAGTAAAGCCTCCTGACTGTACTAAGTGTGCCTGTACACCAATAATATGGCCCCCCTCGGTAGTCTCACCTTCACTTGATAAAAATGAATCTAAATAAGGAAATTCATCTCCTGATTGAAAAGGAAAACACCTGAAACGGTCATCAATAGTTGATAAGTGCAAAGATGAATAAACATTATGCAGGGCTTGCAAAAATGATTTATTTAAAGAGCTGTCATTGGTAAGTAAAACAGGAAAAACACCGGCATTAAAAATTTCTTCGAAAAGTGGTAAAGCAAACGAATCATTAGATTTTCTCAAAACGCCCAAATCTAAAAAATCAAAGTCTTCCTGAAAACATTTAAATGAATACAATGCATTTCTCACCTCGTCCATTCCAGGACCATCACAAGTAATTAAAGCCACGGGAAAACTATGCCAGGAGGGTAATTCAAATCCATTGGTATAAAAAGTTGTCTTTGATCCTAACTGCCAGTGAAGAGAATGATTTGACCAAAGATTATCTAGTGGTAATGGTTTTAACCAATTTTCAAGCATAAATTAATAAATTGTTACCCAATATAATTAAATTTCTAATAATGATTCTAATTTCATTCCCCTTGAACCCTTAATAAGGAGTAGCGAATTAGAAAAAGGTAACGAATCGAAATATTGTTTTGCTTCTTTGGCAGTATTAAAATGAACCCATTTTTTATCCAATGCAGGCTGTTCAAAATTTTTACCGATCAAAATTACTTGACTTAATGAAGGATTGTCAGCAAAATCAGCTATTTGATTGTGTTCGGAAGGAGCTTCATCACCTAATTCAAACATATCTCCTAAAATGGCTATTTTATTTGAGTGAGGAATGGAAAATAAATTATTCAACGCAGCTTCCATGCTTGAAGGATTGGCATTATAAGCGTCTAAGATAATTTTACCTCCTTTATAGTTAACCATCTGGGAACGGTTTTGAGATGGCACATAATTTTCCAGTGCGGTTTTAATTTTTATTCCAGGCACTTTAAAATATTTTCCAACAGCAATGGCTGACATAATATTTCCCAGATTATAATAACCAGTTAAATGAGTTTGTGCTGATAAATATTCGCCATTTTCCGATAGGAAAGCTACCTTCAAAAATTCTTGAGTTGGTAAATTTTTTATCTCATAAAAAGCATTATTAGGATCTGGATTTTCTGAAAGAGTATAAATTATCTTCTTTTTATTATTCAACGACAAAGAAACCAAAGTCTCATCCAATTGATTAAGAAATACACAACCATCCTTTAAGTATTTAAAAAGTTCAGATTTACCCAATTTTACCCCTTCCACCCCGCCGAAGCCTTCCAAATGAGCTTTACCTATATTCGTTATTAAGCCATGAGTAGGTTCTGCAATTCGACATAAGTCATTTATTTCCCCTTGATGATTAGCACCCATTTCAATGACTGCAATTTCTGTCGTTAAAGGCATATCCAGTAAAGTTATTGGAACCCCAATATGATTGTTTAAATTACCTTTTGTAAAATGAGTTGGATAATGAGCCATTAAAACAGCGGCAATAAGTTCTTTTGTTGTTGTTTTTCCGTTACTACCTGTTATTGCTATGATGGGAATGGTGAAATGTTTTCGGTGCAAATTTGCAAGTTGCTGCAAAATTTCCAAACTATTTAAAACTTTAAAAAATGCCGGATTGTCAGGTAAACCCAAGTCATCCACAACAGCTAAAACAGCTCCGTTTTGTAATGATTGTGAGGCATAATGGTTACCGTCAAAATGTTCTCCTTTTAGGGCAAAAAAGATATCTCCTTTTTTTACATTTCTTGAATCAGTAGCTATTCCGCAACCTGACAGAAACAACTGATAAAGTGATTGTAGATCCATAATCGTCAAATAAAGAAGGGATATAGTAAACTACATCCCTTCATATAATATTTTAATAAAAAATTATCTTCTTACAGGTCTTTTACTTTTAACTTGAAAAGTATTACCATCAGGAGTATTATTGCCTGTTGCACCTCCCAATCTATTCATAGCACATCTAAAACCGATGGCACGACTCGTTTGGTCTTCGTCCATAAATCTCCTTGTACCCGGTGAAAGCCAATAGGCTCTGTCTGCCCAAGAACCACCTTTATAAACTCTTGATTTATTGCTAATTAATGTGTGAACATCAGTGTCGTAAGTAACCTCAGAAAATTCATCCCCATCTCTGAAATTGGTGGCGTCATTTGTTCTTACATTAGTTCTATTTGCTAGCTCCTCCTTAGTGTAAAATTCATATCTTAATCTGCCCATGCTATCCTTCTCTACTGGACGACCATCTTCATCCTTTACCATTTTAGTAAATTTACTTCCTCTGAAAGGATTTAAATCATGGTTTTCCTCATCCCTTAAAGCACTGCTCGTCATAGGACGATATACATCCATAACCCATTCATTTACATTACCTGACATATTATATAGGCCAAAATCATTTGGCAAATAAGCTCTGACTGGACCAGGACCTGCAGCATTATCATTTAGTTTACCAGCAATACCCATATAATCACCAGACCCTTTTTTAAAGTTGGCAAGAATAGCACCTTGATACTTATCTCTTTTTTGGTATCTCACTGTATTACCACTCCAGGAATATGTTCTACCAGATGAAATATTTTCATCACCAGGGATAAGATTACCTTTTAAGGCATAAGCAGCATATTCCCATTCAGCTTCCGTTGGAAGTCTGTATCCTGGCAATAAAATACCATCTTCAATTCTTACTGGTCTTGACTCACCTGTTGATAAATCTTTTACATTTTTACGAACGTTGCCTTCGTATTGACCAACAAGGTAAGCTCCTGTATTAAAATTATCCTGATCTTTTTGTTCTAAATTTGGATTTAGAACTCCCTGTCGAATAAGCCTTGTTTCATTAACACGGTCAGTTCTCCATTTACAAAATTCTGTTGCTTGCACGTGAGAAACACCAACAACAGGATAATCATCATAAGAAGGATAGCGGAAATATTGTTCTGCCATGGGCTCATTGTAAGACAATTCATCTAGCCAGACTAAAGTATCTGGTAAAGCGTCGACTAATACTTCTGGATAAGTTCCACCAAAGGTTCTTCCTAACCATTCAGTGTAAAAGCGATATTCTCTATTAGAAACTTCCGTTTCATCCATATAAAAAGATGTAACGGTAACTCTCCTTGGAACAGCGTTCCATTCGTACATAACATCTTCCTGGCTAAGACCCATTGTAAAAGTACCCCCTTCAACCAATACCAGGTTAGGACCTGTTTCTTGACCTTTGTTATCAACTTTTTCGTAACCACCCCATTTTGGATCATTATATGACCAACCAGTAGTTTCTGACACTGTTTTTGAAGATTTACTACAAGAAGGTGTCAATATTACGCCTGACGCACAGGCTAAAATTAAAAGAAATGAACGATTCATTATATTCAATGTATTCATGGTTTTCAACTTAACGGCTAGATTTGACAATTTATTTTAATAAATAAAAACATTCAAAAAATAAATTATGCAAAAGTAACAAACCTTTTTTGGAATTAGTTATTAAAACGAAAGCAATTCAGTGTTTTTTGTGCTGATTTTTTTGAAATATAATTTTGAGCTTCCGAAAACATTAATGAAAGAGTGATTTCATGGCTACCCAGGGTTCTTTTTAAACCTTTACCATCGATAGGGATTTCTGCTGTATATAGTAATTTGTAAATACCTTTTTTAAAGCCAAATCCAACTATACTTTCAATAGGCTGAATACCACCAAAACGAGCCCAAACGCCTGTAATGAGTTGTCCCATATGATAAGAACTTCCCATTTGAATTATTTTGCTTTGATTATTTGATAAATAAAGTAACATCGGAGACAAATAAACAGGACCCTTTCCTATAGCTCTGCCTGATACAGAAATATCAAAACCCGACTGCAAACTAAAAGTAATTGGTCTACCCGTTTCGAGAATACTAGTGTTAAAAAAAGTCTGATTAAATCTATTCAAATGCTTCAGACTTAACCCCACATATCCATTATCTCTATATATTAAAAAACCAGTACCAAGGTCTAATTCCATCCTGCTCAATGCAGAGGGAGGAGCACCAGTTACCGGGAGGGAAGGATTTAAACCTTTAAACGGATCAATTTGGTCTTCAAAATATAACTTACTCCAATTTAATTGTACCTGGTTAACACCTGCTTCCAATCCAAATCTTATAAACCATTCTTTATTCACTCGCAGTTGGTATGCATAAACTGCGGCTATTTGATTCGTTTTCAATACTCCGTTTCCTGCGTCATCTGTCAACAATCTAAGCCCAAATCCACTATTTAATGCAGGTGCATAATTTTCAATTGAAATTTGAGCTGTTTTATACGGCGAAGGCCAATTTACCCAGGTTGTTCTAAATTGAGTATTAATTCTAACACCTTCATTAACGCCTGTAAAGGCAGGATTAACCGTTAATGGGTTGGAAAAATATTGAGTAAACAAAGGATCTTGTCCAATTAGCGAAGTGGATGCTAAACCGATACTGAAGGATAGCCAAAGCCAACGAAAAAAAAAATGTGATCGCATAAATCCTTTTATTTGCATAATTAACGAAAAATAACCTAAAAACAGATAATTTGTTACGCTAATTGAAATAAATTAATAAGTTTATAAAAAAGTTTTAAGGCAGCTAAAAACATTTTGGTCATATCTTTGCGATGTAGATGGATAAAACAATGATGAAACAAATCGTTTTTTTTTTAATAACTCTTTCAGTCTGGCAATTAAAAGCTCAGTCTGTAACCATACCTTTTAATCCGGAATGGATACAAAGTAAAAATATTACCATTGATGGAGCCAATATAGAATTATTGAAATTTAAAGGAGCTTTATATGACGATGCTCAACCTGGCCTTCCAGTTTTTTTAACTGAAATCACGATTGATAAAAATGATGGGAGAATAAGTATAGAAGATATTATTTCAGAACCCATCTCCTGGAATTATTGGAATGAAAAGGAACAGGCAAAATTCAACGATATCCAATTATCTGCTTCCGTTGAAAAAGAAGACAATAATTATTTTGCTAAAATAATCCTTATACCTCTGTTTAAAAAGTCGGGGCAATGGCATAAGATAATAAGTGCCAAGATAGTATTTCAGACTTTTAATAAAGCAGAAACAAACTTAAGAAATACAAATTTCAAACAAGAAAGTGTTCTGAAATCAGGAAATATCTTTCAATTGTCGATTCAGCAAAAAGGCGTTTATCAAATTAAAACAGATTTTATTCGGTCTCAACTTAAATTAGATCCTGCAACTATTGACCCAAAACAAATTAAACTTTATGCAGGCCAGTCAGGTATGTTACCTTTTGCTGTGAACATTCCCCAGATTGATGATTTAGAGGAAATCCCCATTAAAGTTTTTGGTGAGGAGGATGGCAGATGGGATGCAAACGATTACCTGATATTTTATGCAGAAGGTTCAAATGCTTGGATTGAAAATGCTGAAAAACAAACCTTTACTTTTCAAAATAATTTTTATTCAAACACCCAGTTTTTATATTTAATAATAAGTCCGCAAAATGGCAAAAGAATTATCAATCAAAAAAAAGTAAATGATCCTACCGAATTTTCAAAGGAATCAGACCAATATAATGTCCTGGAAGAGGAAAAAATAAATCTATTGGAGGCATGGGAATCTGCCGAAGGATCAGGAAATGAATGGTATGGTGATTTATTCAAAAACGTACGCGAATATAAATATAACAATGTATTTACTTTTCCTGGAATTATTCCAACCTTTCCAACAAAGGTAAATGCCTCAATGGTATTAAGATCTCTGGAATCTTCAAGTTTTAATCTTACGATCAATGACAAATCTTTACGAAGCAACATGGCTCAACCTGTAAACAGGCTCGACGGTGAATTTGCTAATATTGAAGACTATGTTCGTCCGGCAGAACTAAACGGAGTAATTAATCTGAGTGACGAAAGAATTAATTTGACCGTTAGCTATCCCTTCCCCAATGGACCTTCCGACGGGAGTCAAGGTTGGCTTGATTATGTTGAAATTAACACCCGCTGCATCAATCGCTGGACAAATACACCACTTTATCTAAGTCATTGGAATTCGCTAAAAGAAAATATTTCAGGATTTAGTATAGAAAATAGCCCCTCTGATCTTCAAATATGGGATATTTCCACTGCATTTGACATATCTTCTATCGAAGGAGATTTTAATAATACCACCTTAAAATTTTCCTATGTTTCGGGAGGGAAATTAAAAAAATTCATAGTATTTAAACCTGACAACACTTTACCAGTACCTCTTTTTGTTACAAAAATTGCAAATCAAAATATTCATGCGTCCACATCGGTTGATATGGTTATCATTTGTCCCTTAGCATTTGAAAAAGCAGCGAAAAGGTTAGCCGAACACAGAATGAAACATAGTAATTTGAAAGTTTCTGTGCATTCAGTAGAGTCAATTTTTCATGAATTTAGTAGTGGAAAACCTGATCCAACAGCTATTCGTAACTTTGCAAGAATGATTCACCAAAGGGGTAATCAGTTACAATATATTTTACTCATGGGTGATGGATCTTATGACCACAGGAATATCAATAAATTAGGAAATAATTTCATACCAACCTTTCAAAGAGATGCTTATAATCCATTGTATGCTTTTCCCTCTGACGACTATTTCGGTATTTTAGAAACAACCGATAATACCGACCCCTTATCAGGTCGACTCCTTTTGAGTGTGGGGAGGTTACCTATAAGTTCTTCCCAAGAAGCTGAATTATTGGTTGATAAATTAATCAGGTACGATAAACAACCCGAGGCTTTTGATCAATGGCGAAACAGGATGGTATTTGTGGCCGATGATGAGGATGGTAATCTACATCTTGCAGATGCGAATGAAATAGCTGATAAAGTTCAACGACAACAACCTTCCATAAATATGGACAAAATATTTTTGGATGCTTATACTCAGGTTTCTACTTCTGGAGGAAACCGATTTCCTGAGGTAACAGAAAGTATCAATCAATCCATTTTTCGGGGGGCTTTAACCGTAACTTATTTGGGACATGGAAGCCCAAAAGGCTGGGCTCAGGAAAGAGTATTAACTATTCCAGATATATTAAATTGGCAAAACAGATTTAAAATGCCACTTTTTATTACTGCAACTTGTTCATTTACAGCTTATGATGACCCTGCATTTGTCTCAGCCGGAGAGGAAGCATTTTTAAATCCAAATGGAGGTGCCATAGGCTTACTAACAACAACCAGAGCCGTATTTGCCAACCAAAATGCAGAATTAACAGATCAAACGCTTCAATCTTTATTCAAAAGAAGAAACGGAGGTATTTCAACGATTGGTGCAGCCTTAAAAGAAGCAAAAAATAATCTTAGTGGTTCATTTATCACTATAAATTCGAGAAAATATACCTTAATTGGCGATCCTTCTCAAAAATTAGCTATTCCATTCAGAAAAGTCAATACAACTCTGGTAAATAGTCAAATAATTAATGCCGATTATAAACCAGATACCTTGGGCGCGTTGTCAAGGGTTCAAATATCAGGAGTAATTGTAGATGATGCAGAAAATATTATTGAAAATTTCAATGGTTTTATTAAACCAAGTGTTTTTGATAAAGCAACTTTAACCAAAACTTTAGCACAGGATAATGGTAGTTATGAAATAGATTACCTAACCCAAAAGAATATTATTTTTTCTGGAAATGCCTCAGTAACCAAAGGCAAATTCAGTTTTTCATTCATTATCCCAAAAGACATAAATTATCAAATTGGTAATGGAAAAATCAGCTATTATTCTTTATCAGAAAATAATATGGAAGATGCAGGCGGTCATTTTAACAGGTTTTTTATAGGGGGAACTACCTCAAATAATATTACCGATAATAAGGGACCCGAAATTGACTTATTCTTGAATAGTACTTCTTTTGTGGATGGCGGTCTGACACACCCAGACCCAGTTTTAATTGTTCATTTAAAAGATGAAAATGGTATAAATGTAGTTGGAAATAGTATTGGCCACGATATAGAAGCCATTTTAGATGATAATAGCAAAAATGTTTACGTTTTAAACGATTTTTATACAGGTGTTTTAGATGCTCCCAATCAGGGAGAAGTGCGTTTTCCATTTAAAAAATTGAGTGAAGGATCTCACAATCTTACTTTAAAAGCTTGGGATGTTGCTAATAATGCTACGGAAGAATCCTTACAATTTATAGTAAGTAATTCAGCAAGTATTGCTTTAAAAAATGTACTAAATTACCCTAATCCATTCACTGACAGAACCTGCTTTCAATTTAATCATAGTTTGGGCAATATACCTTTAGATGTTAAAGTTGATATTTATACTATTACAGGACAGAAGGTAAAATCAATTGAGGCAATATGGACAGGTTCGGAAACATTACAACTTGGAGATTGTATTTCCTGGGACGGAAATGATGATTTTGGAGATCCTTTGGCTCGAGGCATTTATTTGTATCGCATCTCTGTATCATCAGGAAATAGTACAAGCCAACCCATTTTTGGAGAAAGTAAATTCGAAAAATTAGTCATTCTAAAATAAAATGTTTTTTATTTCGTCATTATAAATGAGTTTGGCAAACATTTTGATGATAAACCAAACGAATGATAAAAATATATTATATTTGCCTTAATAAGCTAAAACTGATTCTCAAACATGAAGCATTTTTTCCAACTAGGAGGAGTCATCCTCGGTC
>Ga0208787_1000058_pt1 | contig 49322 bp, 40 predicted proteins | sample Wag4_2014_7_11_FD_187362 | JGI IMG/M metagenome (GOLD analysis project Ga0208787, IMG submission 187362) | Fresh water microbial communities from Ohio, USA - Utica-2 Time Series HT 2014_7_11 (SPAdes) (version 2) | ecosystem: Environmental > Aquatic > Freshwater > Water tank | place: USA: Ohio...
GGTTAAATGCACGTCGGCTAAAAATTGCATCTCTACTAATTGCTCTCCTTCTCCTTTACAAGTATCACATCTACCTCCATCTACATTGAAAGAAAAATGCTTAGGTAAGAAGCCTCTTATTTTTGAAAGGGCTTGCTTGGAATATAAGTCTCTAATGGCATCGTAGGCCTTGATATAAGTCACCGGATTTGATCTTGATGATTTTCCAATGGGGTTCTGGTCCACCATTTCTATTTGATCAATCAAGTGTAAGTCGCCACTAATGGCATTATACCCGCCTACTATTTCTGTAGGAAGTGATTTTGCTTTTAATAATGCATTATACAATACTTGTTTCACTAAGGTGGTTTTTCCACTTCCACTCACTCCGCTTACTACACATAAACTATGCAAAGGAAATTGTACATCAATCGTTTTTAAATTATGTAAGTAAGCGCCTTCTAATTTTATAGAGTGTTTAGAAATTCTTGTTTTAGCAGGAATAGGTATACTCAATACACCACTTAAATACTTTCCTGTTAAACTATTTTTATCTTTAATAAGCGCGGCTGCATTACCCACTGCCACTACTTCTCCGCCCTGGTGCGCAGCTAAAGGCCCCATATCAATGATATGGTCCGCCTGACGCATAATTTGTTCATCGTGCTCTACCACCACCACCGTATTTCCTAAGTCTCTTAGGTTTTGAAGTACTTTAATTAGTCTTTCGGTATCTCTTGAATGCAGTCCAATACTTGGCTCATCTAAAATATATAAAGAGTTCGTTAAGTTCGATCCCAAACATCTGGTTAATTGTATTCTTTGACTTTCTCCACCACTTAAACTATTGGCAAGCCTTGATAAGGTTAAATAACCCAAGCCCACATCCATTAAAGTTTGAATGCGTTGTTCTAATTCTATTAATAACCTCTTAGCTACTTGTTTATCATGTTCCGATAATTTTAACTGCGCAAACCATACTTGTAAATCCTTTACAGGCATGGCGCATAATTCTCCAATATGCTTGCCACCAATTTTTACATACAAGGCTTCCTTGCGCACACGGTAACCTTCACAATCCGGGCAGTTGGTTCTTCCTCGATACCTACTCAACATTACCCTAAACTGTACTTTATATAAATGCGCTTTTACGTCTTCAAAAAAATCATCAATACCTAATGCCTTGCCCACACCCTTCCATAATTGAGTGGTCTGCGTTTTAGTTAATTTATTAATGGGTTGATGAATAGGAAAACCAGCCTTGCCGGCTTCTTTTATAAACTGATCCTTCCACCAAACTAATTTCTCTCCCTTCCAGGGTGCCACCCCTCCATCATAGACCGATAAATTGGTATTGGGGATGACTAAGTTTTCATCAATACCTAAAACCTGACTATAGCCTTCACAAGTTGGACAAGCCCCATAGGGATTATTAAAAGAAAATAAATTCGGACTAGGCTCATCAAAATCCATCCCATCCAAAGTGAATTTATTATTGAAAGTTTTTAAAATGGTTTCGTTTTGCTCCACCCATAAAACCCCTTCTCCTTCATAAAAGGCAGTACCAATAGAATCACTCATTCTATGTATATCATCTTCATCAAAAGCTTTCACCACCACTCTGTCAATTAAAACATATACATCATGGGCCTTAATGGTCTTGGTAATTTCAGCCTTGCTCATAGCGAGTGCATCTTCAATTCTTAGAATACTTGATGCAGCTGTTGTAGATTTCAAATTTTCAGATGTACCACCGGCTCTTAAATAAATTCTAGCAAAACCTTTTTGTAATAATATATTCAGCTCTTCTTGTATATCTCTTTTGGCTTGTTGTTTAAAAGGAACAATAATAACCATCTTGTCTCCGGTCTTTCCTTTTTGGATAAATTCCAAAACATCCTGCACATCCTGCTTTTTTACCTCCAAACCACTAATAGGAGAATAGGTTTTTCCCACCCTCGCGTAAAATACCCTTAGGTAATCATAAATTTCGGTCATACTTCCCACCGTACTTCTTGGAGTTCGAGTGACTACCTTCTGCTCAATAGCAATTGCTGGACAAAGCCCCTTTATATAATCTACATCGGGCTTGCCCATACGGGACATAAACTGTCTGGCATAAGAAGATAAACTCTCCGCATAGCGCCTTTGGCCCTCGGCAAATAAGGTATCAATGGTAAGCGACGACTTGCCACTTCCAGAAACCCCAGTCACCACAATAAACTGATTACGCGGGAACTGCACAGACACATTTTTTAAATTATGTACCCTTGCACCCACTACCTGAATGTCATTGTTTGCCATATAGCAAAATAACAGATTCTAGCCCATTTAGTTGTAGAAATTTGTACCCCCTTTTTTAATCCAAAATGTGGATAGCTTTTAAATGATTTTCTTGTTTTCCACAAATGGAAATTCAATGCCTATTGAGAGTAATTTGCCTCTACTAACCCATCGAAACCTACCCTAAAAAACAATGAACAAAGAAATCCAAATCACAGACAACGAACTCATTCAATCTTTTCAAGACGGTAATTCTCGTGCCTTTGATGCCTTATTAGAGCGTCACCAAAACAGAATTTACAATGCCATTTTATTCATGGTAAAAGACAGCTACTTAGCAGAAGATTTATTTCAAGAAATTTTAATAAAAATTATTGACAACCTTCAACAAAAAAAGTATTCAGAAGAAGGTAAATTTTTACCTTGGGCATTACGTATCTCTCACAACTTTGTAGTAGACCATTTTAGAAAAGTAAAACGTACTCCTACTATTAAAACAAGTGATGACCAGGATTTATTTGAAATTATCAAACATGCCGACCATCCTGCCGACTATAAAATGACCCGCAGTCAAACGCATAAAAATATTCAAGAACTAGTGGACTTACTTCCAGAAGAACAAAGAGAAATTATTGTATTAAGACATTATGCCAATTTAAGTTTTAAAGAAATTGCACAAATGACTAATTGCAGTATTAACACTGCACTTGGCAGAATGCGTTATGGTTTAATTAACTTAAGAAAGATGATGACCGAGCGTGGCATGAGTTTGTAAATAAAATGATTTTTTTAAATATAAAATCATTTTATTTACTACTATAATGATTTAATCCTCTAATGATTTTTTAAAAAGCTCCAATTGGAGCTTTTTTTGATCTACTTACTGGCGCTGCATTGTAGCCAATTCAAATACTCCGTAGCATTAGGCGTATAGCCTACCGGGTTGGATAATAATTTTTGATCAGAACTCATGACTACATATAAGGGTTGCGAAGACTGATTAAAGTTTTCAGCTTGAAAAGTGGCCCATAAATCGCCAACACTTGTTATCTCTTTTTTATCTCCTATCTTAGTAGTATACGTAAAGCGTTTATCAACAGGAAGTAACGCCTTATCATCAACATATAAAGAAACAAGTATAAAATTATTTTGAATAAAGCTCATCACCGCAGGATCGGTCCAAACATTTTCTTCCATCTTACGACAATTCACACAGGCCCACCCTGTAAAATCAATTAATATAGGTTTGTTTTCTTGCTTAGATAGCTGCAGGGCTTTTTCATAATCATTCACCACATTTGCTTGCAAGCCATGCGCCTCGTTTTTATCGGAAAATACACTATAATGAGTTGGAGGGGGAAAACCACTTAAGAATTTTAATAAATAAGTATTCTTGGGCGCCATACCCACTATTAAAATAATACCAAATGCGAAGGCTAGAACAGCACCCATTTTTCTACCACTTGAAATTTTCTCGCCTTTAACATCATGAGGCAATAATAATTTTCCTATTAAATAAAGTGCTAGTGCAATACTAATGATAGCCCAAATACCTAAGAATACTTCTCTTTTAAGTAGTCCCCAATGTTGTACTAGATCGGCATTGGATAAAAATTTAAAGGCTAAGGCTAATTCTAAAAAGGCCAATACTTTTTTAACGGTATCTAACCAGCCACCCGATTTTGGTAAACTTTGCAGCCATTGTGGAAATATAGCAAATAAAGAAAAAGGCAAGGCCAGGGCCAATCCAAAACCTGCCATACCATAGGTTAAAGCCCAAGCACCTCCTTGTAAAGAGCCTACCAACAAGGTTCCTAGAATAGGGCCCGTGCAGGAAAAAGAAACGATAGCCAAGGTGATAGCCATAAAAAATATGCCCGCTAAACTACCCAGTCCACTTTTGGAATCGGCTTTATTGGCTATTCCACTAGGTAAACTAATTTCAAAAAAACCAAAAAAGGAAATACTGAAAAATATAAATATGATAAAGAAAATAATATTCAACCAAGGGTTGGTTGAAATACTATTAAAAATTTCTGGTTGTACATTACCTACTATATGAAAGGGTAAACTTGCTAATACATAAATTAAAAATATACTTACCCCGTATAATAATCCGTTTTTAATGCCTTGCTTTCTAGTTTTAGAACGTTTAGTAAAAAACGAAACTGTTACAGGTATCATTGGAAATACACAAGGCGTGATTAAGGCAATTAAACCTCCTAAAAAACCAAGCAATAATAATTCCCAAGGACTTGAACTGCTACTAGTTGTTGCAGTGGCTGCACCACAGGCATCGCTTGGCGCTTCGGTGGCGCCAGCAGGTAATAATATTTGAAAACCAGCTACCTTTTTTCCATTCGCAAGTGCTACCGATAATGGAATTTCCAAACTAAGAAATGAATCGGCCTTGGCCACATTCAATACCATTATAAGTTGTAAACTATCGGGCTGAAAACCACCAATGATTATATTTTGCGTTAGCTCAAATGGTTTATTGAAAACAAAGGCCTTGGTAAATAAAATATCTTTTTCTTCTATTGGCTTAATAGAAAAACTAGCCTTATTTTGAAATTTAGCTGTTTCAATTTTTGAACTTAATTCAGGTGCATTTAAGCCATCTGGATTAGCTCCGTATACATGCCAGCCTTCTTTAATTTCTATATTTGCTTTAATAGTATAAGTACTATCGTTTACTAATACCGCTTTGGCTATAGCTTTCACAGGGCTTTGCGCCTGCGTTGTAACAGTTGTTAAACAAGCAAATAAAAATGCAAAGAAGACCAGTATTTTATTCAAAATAAAAAATTAAAATTGGATTAATTCAAGGCTACTTCAAATGAAACCTTTGCAGGAGGCAAACAGCGATCATCATTACAAATACTATATTCCACCACGCCCACTAAATTAGTTTTACTAGCTACTTTTAAATTCACCGTTTGAATAAAATCAACTTTACCACTAAAAAAGCTAAGCTCTGTTTTGAAATTTTTATCATACATCTTTTGCAATTTACCTTTCTCTTTTGTTTTGCCCGCTAATTGAATTAAGGGGTTTTTACTAAAAGTAAAAGTAGTAGGCATGGGACCACCACTTACAAACTGAGAGTACATATGCCAAGGTTCATCAATAGTAGCGGAGGCCACTACTTCGTATTGCTTATCCGATTTTTTTATAGCGCTAAAAGTCCATTTCACTGGATTCGGTTTTTGCGCATCTACATTCATTGCAAAAACTATACTACAAAATAATATTAATAACTTTTTCATACGCAAATTCTAAATTGTTAAAACACCAAATTAAAAAACCCATTCTAGTTCTTCAAGCCCAGTATTTCAAATACTTTTTTTCCATCTATATTACTTAAAGCATGAGAGGTAGCGCGCTCAGGATGCGGCATCATGCCAAATACATTACGCTTATCATTACAAATACCTGCAATATCCAAAGTAGATCCATTAGGGTTCGCTGTGCCACCTACTTTACCAGTCTCATCGCAGTAGCGAAATAATATTTGATTGTTATTTTCTAAATGCGTTAAAGTGGCTTCGTCTGCATAATATCTGCCCTCTCCATGTGCTATTGGTATTTTTAAAGCCTCGCTTTTATCTGTTTTAATAAATACATTTTTGCATATAAACTGCTGATTGGCATTTTGCAATAAGGCACCAGGTAGTAAACCAGATTCGCATAAAATTTGAAAGCCATTACAAACCCCCAATACTTTACCCCCTTTATTGGCAAACTCAATCACCGATTTCATCATCGGGCTAAATTTAGCGATAGCCCCACAACGTAAATAATCTCCATAAGAAAATCCGCCTGGAAGCACAATACAATCATCGGTGGTGAAATGAGATAGGTCACTATCCTTATGCCAAAGCATTTCAACAGGATAACCCAAATCTTTTTCTAATGCATCTTGCATATCTCTATCGCAATTTGATCCCGGGAAAACTAATACACCAAACTTCATAGCTAATTTTTTTAATGCTTAAAACTAAGTGCCAAAGGTACCAAAAACCCTTAAAATGACGCTGTTAAATTCTTCACTTAGCCTAGGTGGTTATACACAATAACCGCTGCCCCAGCCCAGAATAAAAGGTTGGGTACGAGCAGCCTTTTGGGTGTAGCATAAGCAAAACTGATAAAGCTGGCCAAGGGCGCAATGACAATAGCCGAAGCATATAAGCCTTGTACTGAAAAAAGGATGGGTTGAAAAAAAGTTAAAATAAGAAGTAAGAATAGCACACCCCAATATTTTCTTACCTGAATGATAAAGCGAGTCTGCTGTTTATTCCAATAAAAAAAGCCTGCTATTAATTGAAAGCCCATTACAATTAAGGCCAAAATTATATTAAAACTAGGTTGAACCAAGGGGTTTTTCCAGTCCAATTTGGGTAAAAATTGTCTGAAGTCGTTAATATTTCCTGTTAAAAAAACATAAGTAAAAATAAAATAAAAAGGAAGTAAAATACCCATGATTAAAACCAACCATTCTGCCAGTTTAAAAGGCCTTATGATAAGAAGCGCAAATAAAACCACGGCTATTAATATAGCAATGGGCTCATGTAAAATAATGGATATAGCCACTATTAAACCAATATTAAACTCTAAGGTTTTAGGCTGGCTTTGTTCGTACAAGCGTAGCAACTTTACAAGTATCCAGATAACTAAAGAGTTGGCAATTAATCCAGCACTAATAACATCCCAATAAGGAAACATGGCTGTTAAAATAATATAGGTAAAGGCTGGTATATAACTAATTTGCTGAAACATTTTAAAATTACTCAGCAATATATTTAATCGAATGGCCTGACTTAAAATAATGGTATGTAATAATACTATTAATACCAAAGGCGGCAAAGGTTGAATATAATGCAATAATAAATAAGACAATAAACCATCCGATTCATTGGCGATAATTATGGGGGGTTGCATCCACACATGAAAATGCACTGCAACACTTAATAGCAATAAAAAAATTAAGTTAAAATCGGACCTGTCTTTGAATAAAAAAACCACCAGCTATTATTTAATTTGAATTTTAGCGAATCCAATTTTATTTTTAAACTGATAAGGCAAGATAGCTTCATGCGCACCTACTTGCTTTAAGCTTTTTGGCATCCACTCGTAATTTTTTTCATTCAAAATAATAGAATTACCTTTTACCAATTGACCATCTTTAGTTAGGGTATTTACTATTAATTGATGTACTCCTTTTTGCTTTTGAAAATAGACAAAACTCATACCTGCCTCATTTTCTATACTGCCATAGCCAATAAATTGGTCAACATTCTGATCGGTTTGTCTTTTATCAATTGTTTTTACCCATTGTAAATTTCCTTTGATGTCAAAGGATAATAAAGCAATATTATTGGCAGTATAAGTAACGCTAGGATAGCCAAAAGAAGCAAAAGGGTTCATCCATCTATTCCACATAAAAAGACTAGGGCCCCAGCCAAATCTAGCCCATGGGTAAAAGCCAAAGGGTCTGTTCCAATAATTAAACATAAAGGGATTGTAGAATGCCCCACCATAAAAATAATCCCATCTTGAAAACATGGTTCTATTTGAATAAGAAGACGCAGCCTCACTTATTACCACAAAACTTCCATCGGCCTGTGTGCTTACTTTATCTAAATAAAACATATCAAAAGCACTTTTTAAGTTTCTTTTATTGGTAACTAAGCTTCTTACCGCATCGGTAAATCGATTAGAATTTGTAAGAATTTCCTCTTTTGCATTTATATCCCATATATAAGAATATAAACCTTCGATATTTCCTTTTTTAGTAGTAGCATAATAAGAATTCAAAATAACATGCCCTTTTTTATTATCTATTTTAACTCTTATCTCATCTAACAACAAGCTATTATTTAAAATAGGTGACTCCACTACCTCGGTACCGCTTGCCGATAAATACAATAAACTAACCGCTGGTGGCATATTCGTTTGCGTCGCATTTCTCAAACAAAATAAATTACCATTATTATCTAATGCGAAATCAGATAAACTAGATTTTTTTTCAGCCGAATTGATACTAATTTCAGCATCATTAATATTTTCAATATTTTTATTTAATGTAATGGCTCTTACTTTAATAGAATTAGCATTGGTAGTGTTTACACTAAAAATGACCATTTTTTGGCGATCCTCACTTTCTAATAAATTGAAAACTTTCACACCCGTGCCAGGTTTAATTTTATCTGCAGAATCAACTATTCTTGGACTACCCACCAGCAATCCATCGCTATTTAATTCAGCCACCGCAGCATACACTGTTGCCTTTACTTGGAACTGAAAAAATACATATACATTATTTTCGTTCGTTATAAATTCAATGCCATTTAATTGGGTGGTTTTAATAAAGGATAAATCGTTTTGCTTCACTAGTTGCATTTTTTCATTGTACTGTGCAATAGTGGCAACACCTCCCACATTTTTATAAATCCAATAACGGCTTCCCACTTTTCCTAAAACTTCATACTGCATATCTTCCTTATCGGATTTTTCAATACCCGCTATTTCATATGATTGTGCAAATAAAAATTGCAAACCTAGTAATAAGGACATGGAAATAGTTAAAAAAGACTTCTTCATAGTTTTGAATTTTATAGTACAAATTTAATGCAATAATTAGATTGCAAAACCTCCAAAAGCTAATATTAACGCTTGTTTAGTAAAAACGTGAAAAAACTGTAAAATTTTAGGCCTCCTGCAAACAAACGCCTGCCTCGGAAACCTCTAGACTATATTCTTGCCCCTGTTTGATGGCATAATTTGGAAGGCCATGGCTTATCGGGAAATCGAAACAAATAGGATAAGTATATGCTGAACTATGCTCTTTGATGATATCGTAAGCTGTGGCACCAAAATCGGTGGAAGCATCTTTTAAATCGGTAAAACCCCCAACGACCAAGCCAGCTAAATGATCAAACAGACCTGCATTTTTACATTGTATCATTAAGCGGTCAATATTATAATGATACTCACCTACGTCTTCCAAAAACAAAATTTTTCCGCTCGTATCAATGGCATTTTTTGAACCAATTAAATGTGCTAGTATACATAAATTTCCGCCCACCAGTTCCGCTTTAGTACTACCTAAATTATTCATGGCATGCGCAGGAATCTTGTACTTCGTTTTTTCTCCTTCCAACACTTGTTTTAAGGATTGTATATAAGGCTCTCCTTCTTCGCCCTTCGCAAAGGCAGCCGCCATGGGGCCGTGTATACTCATGCAATTTTCTTTTAAAATAGCTGCATGTAAAACCGTAATATCACTAAAACCAATCACCCATTTGGGCTGCTCATTGAAAACTTTAAAATTCATTGACCCTATAATTCTACTAGCCCCATAACCACCCCTGGCACAAAGTATGGCCTTCACAGAAGGGTCGTCTAGCATGAATTGTAAATCGGCTGTTCTTTCGGTATCGGTGCCTGAAAAACTGTCCTTTTTTGCCCCCACCGTTTTGCCCAACTTTACTTGATAGCCCCATTTTTCAAGGGTTTGAATGCAAACTTGCACTTTTTCTAAGGGTATATAACCCGACGGGCATACAATGCCAATGGTGTCGCCCTGTTGAAGATGAGACGGTTGAATCATACCACAATATTAAGTACTTTTGCTGCAATGAACACGCCTAAAAGATATTTGATTACAGCAGCCCTTCCTTATGCAAATGGACTGAAACATATTGGCCACTTGGCAGGTGCTTATTTGCCGGCTGATATTTATGTCCGCTACCTGAAAGCGCAGAAAAGAGATGTGGTTTTTGTTTGCGGAAGCGATGAGCACGGAACAGCTATTCCTATTCAAGCCACTAAGGAAGGTACCACAGCACAAGCCATTATTGATAAGTACCATCCCATTATTGAACAAAATTTTAAAGACCTAGGCATTGAGTTTGATATTTACCACCGAACCAGCGACCCCTTGCACCACGAAACCGCAAGTGCATTTTTTAAAGACTTAGAAGCCAAGGGCGATTTAGAAACAAAAACTTCTGAACAATATTTTGACGAAGCTACTTCTACTTTTTTAGCAGACCGTTATATAAAAGGTACCTGTCCTAATTGTAGTCATCCAGAAGCCTATGGCGACCAATGTGAAAAATGTGGTAAGAGCTTAAGTCCTGAAGAATTAATCAATCCAGTAAGTACTTTAAGTGGGCAAGCACCTATTAAAAAAGAAACAACGCATTGGTATTTACCTTTAAATAAACACGAAGATTTTTTACGCGATTGGATTTTAAACGACCATGCAAAAGATTGGAGAGCCGCTGTGGTAGGACAATGTAAAAGTTGGATTGAAGGAGGCTTACAACCTAGAGCAGTTACCCGTGATTTAGACTGGGGCGTAAAAGTACCGCTAGCCTCTGGTGCTGGAAAAGTTTTATACGTTTGGTTTGACGCGCCTATTGGCTATATCAGTGCTACTAAACAATGGGCATTAAATACAGGAAAAGATTGGACCCCTTATTGGAATGATAAAGAAACGAAGCTGGTTCATTTTATTGGTAAAGATAATATCGTTTTCCATTGTATTATTTTTCCCATCATGTTAAAATTGCATGGAAATATTTTACCAGAGAATGTACCTGCGAATGAATTTATGAATTTAGAAGGTGATAAGATGAGTACTTCTAAAGGTTGGAGTATTGAAATGGATGACTTTATAAACAAGTGGATTAAAAAAGACAATGGAGGTAATGGCCTTGCCGATAGTCTTCGTTTTTATTTAACCGCCATTGCACCCGAGTCAAAGGATAGTGAATTTACTTGGAAAGGATTTCAAGATTCTGTAAACGGAGAGTTAGTAAGCATATTCGCCAATTTTGTAAATAGAACCTGGGTGCTGATGCATAAATTATGCAAAGGAAAAGTACCTGCTATTCATATTGAATTTTTAGATGATGAAGACCAGGCTATATTAATTAGCGTTAAAGAGAGCAAGGAAAAAATTACTGAATTATTAGAGCAGTATAAATTTAGAGAAGCGCAGTTTGAAGTCATTAATTTAGCGCGCTTAGGAAATCAATACATGCAAAAAAAGGAGCCATGGATACTTGCTAAAAATATTGATGCCGACCCTACTGCGCAAGCCAAGATTGATAACACCATGCATGCCTGCTTGCAACTATGTGCCAACCTTACTATTTTAATAAATCCATTTTTACCTTTCACGGCTAAAAAAATGTGCTACATGATGAAAGTAGTGGACAGAATGCTAGAATGGGAAAACGCTGGTGGTTTTAATTTATTAAAAGTAGGTTATAGCTTACGTCCCCCTGAATTATTATTTAGAAAGATAGAAGACGAAGAAATTGAAGCAGAACTAGCTCAATTAAAAAGCAATCTCAACGCTAAAAAAACAACTATGGATAATATTACGCCAGCTGCAGGCCCTTCGGATGCAAAAGACAAGGGTTTGAAACCTGAAATTGTTTTCGATGATTTTGGTAAAATAGATTTACGTGTAGGCACTATCATTGAAGCAAAGAAAGTGGAAAAAGCAGATAAACTTTTACAATTAGAAGTAGACCTTGGTTCTGAAAAAAGAACCATACTGTCTGGTATTGCTATGCATTTTGAGCCAGCAGCTATTTTGGGTAAACAAGTAGTGGTGGTAGCAAATTTAGCCCCTCGTAAAATGCGCGGCATTGAAAGCAAGGGCATGATATTAATGGCAGAAGATGCCAATGGTAAATTATACTTTGTACAACCTTCTGAGGCGATTGCTCCTGGAAGTACAATTTCATAAATTTACTTTTGATAAATATAAATTAGAAAAATATACCTATTCCTCGCTCACTGCTCGCAAAGCTCGAAAGTTCGCTACGAAATAGTATATTTTCCAATTTATTTTAAACAGAAGTATAAGTATAAAAAAAGCCCCTCGAAATTCGAGGGGCTTTTTTAAAAATCATTAGAGGTTAAATTTTCGAACCCTTATATTTTTAAAGGGTGAGAAAATTATATACATTCCTTCAATTCCTTCTCTGTATAAGCTAAACCATGTTGTTTTAAAACATCATCAGGTACACCCGCCCACATATTTGGTACATTCCCCATATAGCCTAAGTCTTTCACGCCAATTTCTGCAGTGTAAAAACCAGTGGTTACTAAGTCTCTTATTTTATTGAAAAAGCTCACACCTTGTGCTAGTGCTGGTGCCGCTTTTTGAGGATAAGCAATTTCATCTACGATGGCTATTTGCTCTTTACCAGAACATTCTGTAAAGGCCTTAGCATGTTTTTTATAACTATGTAGGTCTAACCATTTTAAACCACCACGCATTGGCACTTGATGATCGGGCATATCTTTTACAATAAACTCGATAAACTCAGGCACTTTCGCATCGGTAGCAGAACCGCTTACTGCATCTTTAGGAATTATAATATCAGCTAGTAAAGTAATGGTAGCCATTTCATGTTCAGTGAAAAAATTAGGCTGCGCTTTTACTTTTACTAAATAATCTTTTTCTTCCTGCATACGGTCCTCCATATCTACTTCAGCAACGGTAGTAGCTGAACTTTTACAAGCTTCTACTAGCACAGCTGTTGAAACTGTACCTAATATCATCGCTTTGATGGATTTTCTTCTGTCCATAATATTTTAAATTAAAATTTTATAAATTTTGTTTTATTATTAGTTCAAATTCAAAATTATATATTTTGCTTTTGTAACTGATCCAATACATATTCTGAAGTACGCATAGACAATGCTAAAATGGTCCATGTAATATTTTTATCTGCTTGAGAAGTAAATACCGATCCATCTACGCAGAATAAATTCTTACAATCAAAGGCTTGTCCAAATGCATTCAATGGAGCTGATTTTTTATCGGCACCCATACGCACTGTTCCTGCTTCGTGAATAATATTTCCTGGATTAGATAAACCATATTTATTACTAGCATCATCTTGATCGCCCCAAGTAATTACGGCTCCCATTTCATGCATGATCTCTTTAAAGGTCTCTTTCATGTGTTTTGCTTGCTTTACTTCATACTCAGAATTCTTACAATCAAATTTCAACACAGGAATACCATATTTATCAACTACATCCGGATCAATACTACATTTATTTTCAAAACGAGGTACCGCTTCACCTCGTCCACCCATACCTACACTGGCGCCATAAAAGAAACGAACATCTTCTTTCAATGATTCACCATAGCCACCCGCTTCCTTGGTTCTACCATTTACTTGAAACTTGCCATTCAATCCTTGCATACCCATTCCAAAGCCATAACCAGGTTGGCTCATACCTCCCCAATATTCAATATGGTAACCACGAGGGAAGTCTAATTTTTTATTGTCTAACCACCATGGAGTATATACGTGCATACCACCTACGCCGTCTTCATTGTAACGCTTACGACCAAATAAAGCAGGAATCACACCGCCCAATGCAGCACCTGTAGAATCGTGTAAATAATGTCCTATAACGCCAGAGCTATTCGCTAGACCATTTGGATGTTTTGTTGATTTTGAATTCAATAATAAACGAGCCGTTTCACAAGTACTTGCTCCAAGGATAACCACCTTGGCATTGATTTGATATTCTTGATTGTCAAATTTATTGACATAAGAAACACCTGTTGCTTTTCCTTCATTGTCTGTCATTACCTCACGCGCCATCGCACCAGTGATTAAATCTACGTTGCCAGTTAAAATTGCTGGTCGAACTAAAACAGAAGAAGAGGAAAAGTCGCCGTATACTTTACAAGAACGATTACATTGACCGCAATAAAAGCAAGCCCCGCGTTCGTCATTAATTTTCTTAGTTAAAATAGATAAACGAGAAGGGATCACAGGAATGTTAATACCTGTAGCTGCTTTTTTAAACATTAATTCATGTAAACGAGGTTTTGGAGGAGGTAAGAAAATTCCATCAGGATCATTTTCAAGACCTTCATTGGTTCCGTATACGCCAATTAATTTATCAATTTTATCATAGTAAGGTTTAATGTCTTCGTAGCCTATTGGCCAGTCATCCCCTAAACCATCAATACTTTTTCGCTTAAAATCTTTTGGTCCAAAACGAAGTGAGATACGACCCCAATGGTTCGTACGACCTCCTACCATTCTAGCTCTCCACCACTCAAATTTATCGCTACCTGGTGTTTGCGTATATGGTTCTCCATCAATTTCCCAACCCCAGAAAGAGGCATCGAAATCACCGAAGGGTCTCATTTTTGTACTGGCTCCACGACGAGGTGAATCCCAAGGATTTTTTAATTGTGATGAGTTTTTAGCAGGATCAAATTCTGGACCTGCTTCTAATAAACAAACTTTTAATCCCGCTTTCGATAATACATAGGCAGCCATTCCACCACCGGCACCTGAACCCACAATTACTGCATCGTATTTTTTGGGAGAAACTTTTACTTCAAAATTAGACATAAGGCAATCGTTTTGCTATTGTAATTAAAGAATGAATTTAAAGAAAAAATTGAATGAAATGCAAAAAAGACCCCCTCATTTTATAAGCGGAATTTTAAAATAAAAAAGGGCCCCGTTTTGTGGGGCCCTTTTGAAAAAAATCATAAGAAAGGAGCTACAGAAAGCAAAAGGCCCCGTTTATGGGGGCCTTTTGAAAAATCATAAGAGGATGTTTTTGTGAATTTTATATTTTATAAAAATTCACGAAAAATCAACTACATCCCATAGAAGTTCCGCAGTTTAAACATTTATAACAAGTACCACTTCTTATTGTAATATGTCCGCAAGTGCTACAAGCAGGCGCATCGCTTTGCATGCTTTTCGCTGCTGCAGTAATATTGTCCATTGAACCATTCGCTTCTACGGCTACAGCTGCTTTAGCAACAGAAGCTGCTACTGGTGCTGTTACGCGAATGCTACTTAGTTCAGGCTTGCCTACTAGTGTAATATCTCCTTCCTCGCCTAAGTTCTCTACTGTAGGCTTATCTAATACATGTACTAAATCGGTTCTGCCTAAATATTCATAAGCTAAAGAGCGGAATATAAAGTCAACGATAGAAGTAGTGGTTTTGATATTTGGATGATCTACCATTCCAGAAGGCTCGAACTTAGTGAATACAAACTTCTCTACGAACTCTTCTAAAGGCACACCATATTGTAAACCAACAGAGATAGAAATAGCAAAGCAGTTCATTAAACTACGTAGTGTAGAACCTTCTTTTGCTAAGTCAATAAATATTTCTCCTAAAGTATTGTCATTGTATTCTCCTGTTCTTAAGAATAATACTTGACCGCCAATTCTTGCTTTCTGTGTAAAGCCACGACGCTTAGCTGGCAGTGATTTACGCTCAACAATACGAGATAATTGACGCTTGAATGTAGTGTCTGTAGAAGCAGCCATTCTTTTTTGAACTTCTTCTAATAACTCATCTACATTTAATTTACTTAAGTCTACTAATTGTGAGCCAGCCTCTACACTTACTTCTTCATCAGCAGTTGCATCAGCTTTTTTCTTCTTATCAGACTTAGTACTTAATGGTTGGCTTAATTTAGAACCATCACGGTAAATAGCATTCGCTTTTAAACCTAATGACCAACTCATTAAATAAGAATCAGCAATTTCTTCAACAGTCGCTTCGTTTGGAAGGTTGATAGTTTTAGAAATTGCACCAGATAAGAATGGTTGACAAGCAGCCATCATTCTAATATGTCCATGTGCATGAATATATCTAACTCCTTTTTTACCATTTTTATTTGCACAATCAAATATTGATAAATGCTCATCTTTCAATGCTGGTGCACCTTCTACTGTCATGGTACCGCATACATAATCGTTGGCTTCGTCAATTTGATCTTCTGTAAATCCTAAAGCTTCTAATAAACTAAAACTCCAGTCAGCAAATACTTCTTCTTTAAAACCTAATCTTGTTAAACAAGCGTCGCCTAAGGTAAAGCGGTTGAAAATAAATCCAATTTCAAATGCAGATTTAGCAGCACCATTTAATTTTGCAATTTCTTCTGCTGTAAATCCTTTGGCTAATAAAGATTCATTATTAATATGTGGCGCCCCTACGAAACTTGCATGTCCTACAGCAAAGTTTACAATGGCATCATTTTCTGCTTGAGAATAACCCAAGTTCTTTAATGATTGAGGTACCGATTGGTTGATAATTTTAAAGTACCCACCACCAGATAATTTTTTAAATTTCACTAAAGCAAAATCTGGCTCAACACCTGTAGTGTCGCAATCCATAACTAAACCAATAGTTCCTGTTGGAGCGATAACAGTTGTTTGTGCGTTTCTATAACCATATTTTTCTCCTAATTGAACTGCATCATCCCAAGCCTTTGTAGCAGCTTTCAATAAATAATCAGGCGTATATTGAGCTTTAATTCCTTGTGGTTTAATTTCAATACCTACATAAGCGTCTTCTGCGTCATAAGCAGCAGCACGGTGATTACGCATTACACGTAACATGTCTTCTTTGTTTTCTTCATATCTATCGAAGGCACCTAAGAAAGAAGCCATCTCAGCAGATGTTTTATACGCCACACCTGTCATGATAGCCGTGATAGCACCAGCCACTCCACGTGCTTGCTCACTATCGTATGCAATACCACTTACCATTAACATAGAACCCAAGTTCGCAAAACCTAAACCAGTCGTTCTATAGTCATAAGATAATTGTGCTACTTCTTTAGAAGGGAACTGCGCCATTAAAATAGATACTTCTAATACAGTCTGCCATAATCTTGTAGTGTATTCAAAACCTTCTACATCAAATGAATTATCTGATTCGTTGAAGAATTTACGCAAGTTGATAGAAGCCAAGTTACATGCTGTGTTATCCAAGAACATATATTCTGAACATGGGTTAGAGGCATTGATGCGTCCACCTTTTGGACAAGTATGCCACTCATTAATAGTAGTGTCATATTGTGTTCCTGGATCGGCACAACGCCAAGCAGCGTTTGCAATTTGATCCCAAACTTCACGCGCAGGAATTGATTGCATTACACGACCATCTGTTCTTGCTTTTAATTCCCAGTTGCCATTTTCAGACAATGCTTTAAAGAAGCTATTCGGAATACGAACCGAATTGTTTGAGTTTTGGCCAGACACTGTTGCGTAGGCTTCTCCTTCATAACTATTATCATAACCAGCCGCAATTAACGCAGCTACTTTATCTTCTTCTTTTACTTTCCAGTTAATAAAATCCATAATTTCTGGATGGTCTAAATCTAAACAAACCATTTTAGCAGCACGACGTGTTGTACCACCACTTTTAATAGCACCTGCAGCACGATCACCAATTTTTAAGAAACTCATTAAACCACTTGATGAACCACCACCAGATAATTTTTCATTCGCTCCACGAATTTGAGAGAAGTTTGTACCTACTCCAGAACCATATTTAAAAATTCTTGCTTCTCTTGTCCATAAATCCATGATGCCACCTTCGTTCACTAAATCATCGCTTACACTTAAGATAAAACAAGCATGTGGTTGAGGACGCTCGTATGCACTTGTTGATCTTTTTAATTTTTTATCTGTAGGATCTACATAATAGTGACCTTGTGCACCACCAGTGATACCATAGCTCTCATGCAATCCTGTATTAAACCATTGTGGCGAGTTAGGCACACAGGCTTGATTTAATATACTATATACTAATTCCTCATAGAATACTTGCGCATCTTTTTCTGTTGCGAAATAACCATAACGCTCTCCCCACACTCTCCAACAATTTGCCATACGATGTGCAACTTGCTTCACCGTTGTTTCACGACCTAATGAACCATCTGGTTGTGGAACACCCGCTTTTCTAAAATATTTTTGTGCAAGAATATCTGTTGCAATTTGACTCCACTGTTTCGGCACCTCCACATTGGTCATTTCAAATACTTTTTCTCCGTTTGGATTTTTGATAACGCTATCTCTATAGTCGTATTCAAATTGATCGAATGGAGAAACATTCTCTTTAGTAAATCGGCGAGAAAACTCTAAGCCTTTTTTTGTTTTTGGAGTAGCCATAGTTTTTAATCTATTTTGGATGTTAGTGGGTTATCCCGATGGGTTTTTCAAAAACCTTCTTGGGTATACGAAAATATCTTTCTACAACGAGATTACAGGCATGGAAATATCAACAGCTGTGGAAAAGATATGTGGATTAAATTAAACAGCTTATCCGGCTTGATTTCCATGATTTATCCCCAACCCATGTTAGTTTCTTAGAAAAAAAACCTGCCCATTTTAGGTTTTTTTAGTAATAAATCCAGATTGCTTGCAATACATACAATTAAATTGGATAATTTTGAGGATTCCAATAAAAAGCTGCACCTTACGGGGGTCAAAGAAATGAAGCATACTCTATACAATATCATACAGGAAGGTAAGGCAAATGCAAAAAAAGCGCTGGCTATTTTAATAGACCCAGACAAGCTTAGTGAGGAGAGTTTAACCCAAACTATTGAATTGGCTGTAAAGTCTGAAGTGGACTATTTTTTTGTAGGAGGAAGCTTAGTGGTAACCGATACCCTAGATACAACAGTAGCTGCTATTAAAAAACAGTCAACTATTCCAGTTATACTTTTTCCAGGTTCTCCAGATCAAATCACTGCTAAGGCAGACGCACTTTTATACTTGTCTTTAATATCTGGACGAAATGCAGAACTACTTATTGGGCACCATGTAGTAAGTGCTCCTTTTATTAGACAAAGTGGTTTAGAAATTATGTCAGTTGGTTATATGCTCATTGATGGCGGTTCCCCTACTACGGTTTCTTATATATCTAATACGAACCCTATCCCTTCTAACAAAAACGATATTGCTATTTGTACTGCCATGGCAGGAGAAATGCTAGGACTACAATTAATATATATGGATGCGGGCAGTGGTGCGCAAAGACCCATTCCTACTGCAATGATTCAAGAAGTGGCAAAACATATTCAAGCGCCATTAATTATTGGTGGTGGTATTAGTACCGCTGAGAAAGCCATAGAAAATTGTAAAGCAGGCGCCGATATTATTGTTATTGGAAATGCAGTTGAAAAAGACCCTAGCCTAATTAAGGCAATGGCCGAAGCTATTCATAGCTTAAACTAAAAGCTCATCATTTCTTTGAACTTCACCGTTTGTCTACGGCTAATTTCAATCTTTTCTCCTCCTTTTAACTCCACTAACAAGCCTCCATTAAAATAAGGCTCTATTTTTTCAATCCAGTGTAGGTTAATAATATGTTTGCGGTTGGCTCTAAAAAATACATGCTCATCTAGTCTGTCTTCTAAAGCGTTCAATGACTTTAATATAAGTGGCTTATTGGTAGAGAAATAAACTTTCGCGTAATTCCCTACACTTTCAAATAATCTTATTTCTTCTAGTTTAACAAACCAGCATTTTTCTCCGTCTTTTACAAAAACCTGATCGCTCACCGATAATGGACCACGTGTATTACCCGATAAACTTGCACGTTCTAATTCAATCTCAGCTTGTAATTTTTGAATAGCATCTGCTAAACGTTTTGGGTCAATTGGTTTTAATAAATAATCTAATGCATTTACTTCAAAGGCTTTCAATGCAAATTCATCATAAGCAGTAGTGAATATAACTTTAGGCGATTTCTCTAATTCAGAAAGTAAATCAAAACCCGTTTTCCCTGGCATTTGAATATCTAAAAAAATTAAATCAGGATGCAATAAATCAATTTTTTCAATCCCTTCATCTACATTACTAGCCTCATCAATAATTTGAATTTCTGGATGTTGTTCCAATAATTTTTTTAACTCATTTCTAGCTAATCTTTCGTCGTCTATTATAATGGCTTTTATGGGCATAACTTAAATAATTTAATGTGAAATAGGAATCACTAATTTGGCTGTTACTTCATTGGGCTCGCATTGAAATATTTCAAAAATGGCTTGACCACGGTATAAAATATTTAATCTCTCTCGGGTGCTTTGCAAACCAAAACCATCTTTCTCTGATGGTTGAAGTAAGCCTGTATTTTGTACAATTAAAACCAATTTATCATTCTCTACTGTAGCAATAATTTTAATAGTGCAATCGCCAGGTTGCTTACCTAGTCCATGTTTGATGGCATTCTCCACTAAGGTTTGTAACATCATAGGTGGAATTTGATGGGATAAAGTTTTAGGCTCCACTTCATATACCACTTTTAATCTATCTGCAAAACGTATGTATTCCAAGGCTAAATAATCCTTCACAATATCAAGCTCTTTTTCCAAGCTTGTAATTTCCACTTTATCTACTTGAATACTACTTCTTAAAATATTGCTCAGCTCTGTGATGGCCTGTCTAGCTCTTTTTGGATCTTCATCTACCAAGGCCCTAATACTATTTAAAGCGTTGAATATAAAATGAGGATTAATTTGAGACTTAATGGTTTTTAATTCTAATTCTTTAATCATTGTTTCCAATCTCACTTTCTTAATTTCTTCTGTATTGGTAAACTCAATGTAATGCCATAATACATAAACCGACATCCATACTAGAAAAATGGGTGTATCGAAAATGATACTAAATAAAAATCTTCTTGATAAAGCAATATTCCTATCTGGCTCGTAAAGTTTTAATACATCTGCTAAATAACTTGTAGAAAAACTATTGATAATAGAAAAGGCAAATAACAGTAAAACTAATTTCCACCATTGATTAGTAGGCATCGGAGGACGCAAAGAAAGACGGTGCATGGTCTCTCTTAATAAATGCGTAATTAATATACCAATCGATAAATTCAATGCCAGTCTTGGATAAAAAATAGGATTCAATTCTTTATCTAAAATTGAGGCAAAAAATAGAATAGTTAGGCCATAGCTAAACCAGCCGGCAATTTGACAAATCCAATATAGTGAGCTATGCTTTTTCATCTAGTTCAAATTTACCCCTTTAAACTAGGTTTTGAGCCTATTTTATTGACTAATGGTCTATTTCTAGGCTATACGGCAAGCCCTAAATTCTCTTTAAACTTTTGCGGTATATTTATGTTATTAATTTACTTTTACACTCTAATTAGAACTGATGCATATTGAGGCTGGACCATTATTAAAAACTATTGACTCTCCGGAAGATTTAAAAGGTATTTCCAGAGAAAAACTGCATCAGGTTTGTGATGAATTACGCCAGTACATTATTGATGTGGTGAGTGTTCACGGAGGTCACTTTGCTGCCAGTCTTGGAGTGGTTGAATTAAGCGTAGCCCTTCATTATGTTTATAATACACCTTATGATCAATTGGTATGGGATGTAGGTCATCAGGCTTATGGACATAAAATTTTAACAGGCCGTCGCGACGATTTTATAAGCAATAGAAAATACAATGGCTTAAGTGGCTTCCCTAAAAGAAGCGAAAGCGAGTATGATACTTTTGGCGTAGGCCACTCTTCTACTTCTATATCTGCAGCCTTAGGTATGTCCATGGCCGCTAAGTATAAAAAAGAAAATAGAAAGTCGGTAGCCATTATTGGAGACGGCTCGATGACAGCAGGTATGGCCTTCGAAGCCATGAACCATGCAGGTGTAGCAGATAGCGATGTGTTGATTATTTTGAATGATAACTGTATGAGCATTGACCCTAATGTGGGCGCCCTAAAAGAATACTTAACAGATATTAGCACTTCTCCTACTTATAATAAATTTAGAGATGAGTTATGGGACTTGATGGGTAAACTACCTATTGGTAAAACCTTTACAAGAGACATGGCATCCAAGGTAGAAGCTGGCTTGAAAGGCATGGTCTCTAAAAGTAGCAACTTATTTGAAGCACTTCAATTAAGATATTTCGGACCAATTGATGGACATAATATTTCTAACTTGGTGGATACCTTAAAGGATTTAAAAGAAATACCGGGTCCTAAAATTTTACATATTCTAACCGTTAAGGGCAAGGGCTATGCACTTGCAGAAAAAGATCAAACCAAATGGCATGCACCAGGTTTGTTTGATAAATTAACCGGTGAGATTTTTAAGAAAAAAATTGAAACCCCTCAACCTCCTAAATACCAAGATGTATTTGGACATACTATTGTGGAGCTCGCAAAAACGAATCCGCTTATTATGGGTATTACCCCTGCCATGCCAAGTGGTTCTTCCTTGAAATTTATGATGGAATCCATGCCAGACAGGGCTTTTGACGTAGGCATATGCGAACAACATGCAGTTACCCTAAGTGCTGGCTTAGCCACACAAGGCATAAAAGCATTTTGCAATATTTATTCTTCCTTCATGCAAAGAGCCTATGATCAAGTCATTCACGATGTAGCCTTACAAAATCTACCTGTAGTATTTTGTTTAGACAGAGCAGGACTTGTAGGCGAAGACGGGCCTACACATCATGGCTGTTATGATATTGCTTTTTTTAGATGTATTCCTAATATGATTATTGCAGCGCCGATGAATGAAATTGAATTACGCAATCTCATGTATACATCTCAACTTCCTACTATACAATCTCCTTTTGTCATTCGTTATCCAAGAGGAGAAGGTGTTACCATTGATTGGCAAAAACCTTTCGAAGAAATTACCGTTGGTAAAGGCAGAAAATTAAAAGACGGAAAAGAGATTGCTATTTTATCTTTAGGGCATCCAGGAAATTTTGCGCAAACAGCTATTAGAAATTTAAGAGAAGAAGGCATCGATCCTGCACACTACGATATTCGTTTTGTAAAACCTTTGGACGAAGTTTTATTACATGAAGTATTCCAAAACTATGATAAGATTATCACGGTAGAAGATGCTACTATTGTAGGAGGTATGGGCTCTGCCATTTTAGAATTTATGAATGAACATAATTACCATAGCAAAATTACCATGCTAGGCATTCCTGATAGTATTATTGAACACGGAAGTTTAAAAGAATTATACCATGAGTGTCATTACGATGCATTAGCTATTGCCGATGCCGTGAAAGCCTTACTAGGTAAGCAGATTATGTCTGAGGTGTAAAAATTAAACTAAGCCTAGTTTAAGCTAGGATCAAAGTCTCCCAAGTTCTCTTCTTTTCTTTCCTCTTCTGAAATAGGATCATCTTTGAAAGATTCTAAATTAGGTGTTTCGTAAGAATCAAAACTATCTATATGGCCGGGTTCTAAATCGTCTTCTCTGTTTTCATTCCATTCAATGATGAAATTATTACGTCCTTCCCCCACCATCAGCTTCATGTATTTTTGTTGAGATAATTCAAGTATAGATAAAAATAAAAATAAGGCGTGTACCCTGTCTTGGCAAATGTCAAATACTTTTTCAAATGCCACCGTCTTGCCTTCTCTTACAATGTCTAATAAATAAGCCCTGCTACCTTCCATGGTGTAATTATATCTAACCACTGTATGCACCGGCCTGTTTTGACGCTCTTGTAAACGGATCATTACTTTTTCAAATGACTTCATTAATTTAAATAAAGTCACCGTTTGTAGTTCAGTTCCTTCCGCTGCTTCTTCTCCCACGAGTGACATCTCCTTTTGAATATTACCGCGCTTCATCATTAGCATTCTAAGCGCTTCTAAGTCGGCCATTTGCACGGCCGCTTCCTTATACTTTTTGTATTCTAAGATTTTGTCAATTAATTCTTGTCTTGGATCAATTTCATTACCTAAGGCATCCAACTCTTTTCTTGGTAATAATAATTTGGCCTTAATACGCATCAAAGTAGAAACAAATAAAATAAATTCACTACTGAGTTCAATATTTACCTTTTCTTGCTCTTGAATAAAATGCAAAAAATCGTTAATAATTTTAGTAATCTGGATATTATAAATATCCATTTCATCTCTTTCAATAAAGAAAAGTAAGAGGTCAAAAGGCCCTTCAAATTGGTCTACCTTAATTGAGTAATTAGTTGGCTGGTTCATTGTTACAAAGAAAAGGAATTGGGATTAATTTATAGTCAATTGAGCAAGTATTTATCCACTTTTATGCTAAAATGAAGCATCTTTACCCAAAAATTTGTGCATGGACAAAAAGCTCATTAATCTGGCTATTTTTTCTATCCTTTCCATCATTTGGGGTAGTTCCTTTATCCTTATCAAAGAAGGGCTCACTGCACTTTCTGCCTATCAAGTAGCTTCTTTAAGAATGCTATTTTCTGGACTCGTTTTGCTACCCTTTGCAATAACTTCTTTTAAAAAAATTCCCAAGGAAAAAATGGGCATTGTGCTTTTATCTGGGTTTTTAGGCAATTTTATTCCCTCCTACCTTTTTTGTATTGCAGAAACCAATATCGATAGTTCCTTAGCAGGTATTTTAAATTCACTCACCCCCTTATTTACCATACTGGTGGGTTTATCCTTTTTTAATACCTCTACTAATAAACAAAAAATGCTGGGAGTAATTATTGGCTTCATCGGTCTTTGTTTACTTTTTGCAGCAGGTAAAAATATTAGTTTTAAAAACCTATCTTTTGCCTCTTTAGTTTTAGTAGCCACTTTTTTTTATGGTTTAAATGTAAATGTAGTAGGTAAGTATTTAAATAATATGCGCGCTATTGACATTGCCTCTGTGGCCTTTGCTTTTTTAATTATACCAAGCGCCCTAATACTTTATTTAACGGGTTATTTTAGTATGTCTTTTAACAACCCAGGTTTCCAACAGGCTACCATGGCAAGTATTACACTTGGAGTAGTTGGTACGGCTATTGCCTCTATTTTATTTTATATGCTTATTAAGAGGTCTAGTATTATTTTCGCTTCCATGGTTACCTATGGCATCCCTGTTATAGCAGTGGCATGGGGCCTGTATTTTGGCGAGTCTATCTCTATATTACAAGTGGGTAGCCTTCTTATTATATTAGCTGGTGTGTATATAGTAAATAAGCCCCAACGCAGTTAGTGTTAGGGCTTATTAAATTATAAAGTTGAAGAGGATTGGTAGTTATTATACCGTCATTATCTCTTTTTCTTTTGATTCTAAATGTTTTTCTACTAGTGCAATATGCTTATCGGTAATAACTTGAATTTCATCTTCAGCTCCTTTACAAATATCTTCACTCAAACCCTCTTTTTGCAATTTCTTTACTTGCTCAATATGATCGCGTCTGATATTACGAATGGAAACCTTACTCAGTTCCCCTTCAGCACTAGCTTTTTTGAATAATTCTTTTCTTCTTTCTTCAGTTAAGGGTGGTGTAAACAATCGAATTTGAACACCATCGTTTTGTGGGGTAATTCCAATATTAGCAGCCATGATGGCTCTTTCAATTAAGGCCAACATATTTTTTTCCCAAGGTTGAATACTAAGGGTTCTGCTATCCAATATCTGCACATTACCTACTTGACTAATGGGCGTGGGTGTGCCGTAATAATCGACATTGATGCCCTCTAAAATGGAGGGAGAAGCCTTGCCCGCTCTAATTTTAGAAATCTCTATTTCTAAGTGATTAATGGCCTTTTTCATCCCCGCTTCCGCACTAACTGTTACTTTCTTTAATTCTTCTGACATACATATTCATTGAGGCTACAAAGCTAATAAATCCTAGCTATTGTTGATAAGTCTTTTTTTTGGCTTTTTCCCAAATTTTTCGGTGCAAATTAGCCTATGAATTCTATCTTTGCCCCCAACTGAATAGCTATGAATAAATCTACTGCAGAATTAACAAAGATTGCCTCTCAAATTAGAAGAGATATTGTAAGAATGGTCCATGCGCAACAAAGCGGACACCCAGGTGGTTCATTAGGTTGTGCCGATTTCTTAACAGCCCTTTATTTTAAAATAATGAAAATTGATACTAATTTTTCTATGGATGGTGTCAACGAAGATCTTTTCTTTTTATCGAATGGTCATATCTCTCCAGTATTTTATTCTGTACTAGCTAGGTCTGGGTATTTTGATGTTAAAGAATTAGCAAGTTTTAGAAAAATAAATTCAAGATTACAAGGCCATCCTACTACACATGAAAATTTACCAGGCATTAGAATTGCTAGTGGTTCTTTAGGACAAGGATTAAGCGTAGCCATTGGTGCCGCCTTAACTAAGAAATATAATAAAGACAATAGAACTATTTATAGCCTTCATGGTGATGGTGAATTACAAGAAGGACAAATTTGGGAAGCCGTGATGTTTGCTGCACATAATAAAGTAGACAACTTAATTGCTACGGTAGATGTGAATGGTCAACAAATTGATGGCCCTTTGAGTAAAGTATTGTCATTGGATAGTTTAGAAGATAAATTCAAAGCCTTTCATTGGACCGTTTTACATATGGACGGACATGATATGGAAAATATAGTTACTACACTTGATAAAGCTAAATCTCTAACAGGACAAGGCAAGCCTATTTGTATTTTAATGAAAACTGAAATGGGTAAGGGTGTTGACTTTATGGAAGGTAGCCACGAATGGCATGGTATTGCACCCAACGATGAGCAACTTACAAAAGCATTAGGACAACTAGAAGAAACTTTGGGCGATTATTAAATCTCTTTTTGATTTTTACTAACTTATATTTTTTCGAACAGACGAGCTGAAGCTTTGCGCGCTGGAATCCAGCCTGCTGCAATAGCAATCAACATTACTAAAAGTATAATGGCTATATAATCTTCTGCCATAGGTTTTACAGGATAATAATCAATGACAAAAGAATTCCCTCCCAGTTTTATAAAATGATACTTATTTTGAACGAAGCAAAATAAACTCGCCAAGCCCCCGCCCATAAAGGCGCCCATAAAGGCCATAATACCCGATAGCATTAAAAATATTTTTTGAATATCCCAAGGTCTTGCACCCATCGCATGCAGCACGTGAATGTCTTTTTGTTTTTCTAAAACGAGCATGGTTAAGGCCCCTACTAAATTAAAGGAGGCCACAATCATGATTAAAGCAAGTATGGCAAAGATGATCCACTTTTCCATTTGCATAATTTTATAGAGATCGGCATTTTGTTGATACTTATCTTTTACTTGAAACCCGGTACCTAATTGTTTTTTTATTTCAGCTATGACATGCTCTTTTTTGTTGGGCAGCACAGACATTTCAATTGCCGAATACTGGCTAGCATCTAAATCAAATAAATACTGGGCAAAAGTATAATTAGTGAAAACATACTGGTCGTCAAATTCTTGTTGTACTGAAAAAGCACCGCCTTGCACTGCAGTTAAATTATTTAATTGATTGATGTCGGTAAAGGCCTTACCCGATCTATTGACTGCATAGAGCTGTAAGGTGTCCCCAATAAAGGAACGATACAATCCCAACTTCTGTTCTACACCAATGCCTAATAATAAAATGGGATTTTCTATATTGCCCATTTCAAATTGGCCTCGCTTCATGTACTTAGCTACATTATTTATTTTGCTGTAATTTCTATCTACCCCTTTAACAAGTACTACCGATTGTAAATCGCCTTTCACGAGCAAGGCCCTGCTCTCTACCACTTTACTTACGGCCCTTACACCCTCTATAGATGTTAATTTTTGATAAGGAGCGTCCCTCATGGAAAAAAATTTTCCTTCCACTGGTGTTACGCGTACATCGGCGTAAAAATCGGCATATAAACCTTTTACTACTTCTGTAAATCCATTGGAAACACTTAGTACAATTATAAGGGAAGCAGTACCTACCGCAATGGCTACAACACTTACCCAAGCAATCATTTGAATTGCTTGAAAATTATATTTTCCTCTAAAATAACGCCATGCAAATAAAAAATGCACTTATAAATTTTTTAGAATCTCATCCATTTTAAAAACATAATCCAATGTATCATCTAAGTAAAAATGCAATACAGGAATGCGTCTTAATTGATGCTTCATGGTATCAGAAAGATGCTTCTTGATTTCCCATGCCTGTGCTTGAATTTTCTTAAAAGAAGCTTCTGTATCCTTTACCTGAAATAAACTCAAATAAATTCTAGCCTCTAGTAAATCGGGGGTCACTTTCACAGAAGAGATGGAAATCATCCCCCCTTGTAAATTAGTAAGCCCTAATTTTAAGAAGATATCGTTAAGGGCGCTCTGAATGGCCCCGGCTACCTGTTTTTGTCTTTTTCCTTCCTCCATAATCAAAATCGTTGATTCGCTGTAAAATTAGTTACTTTGCTCATTATTCTGCGGGAATAATTTTGAATATGAAGAAATTTATTCGCATCATAAGTTATATCAGAGAATACAAGGCCTATATGGCTTGGTATAGCCTATTTATTAGCTTATCTATCGTCTTTGGCTTGTTTTCCTTGGGTATGCTCATGCCCTTTATGGACCTTATATTTGGCAGTACTGAATTAACGGGTGTTGTTAAAACCACTACCGCAGCTAGTGGGTCTGCTAATATCAAAGAAATTATTTATGGCTTTTTGCAAAACAGCATAGCCCAGCATGGAAAAGTAACTGCCCTAGGCTGGATTTGTTTGGCTATTGTAATTACCATTTTCTTAAAGAATCTATTTCTTTATTTATCTTTTTATTTTTTAGCCCCTATAAGAAACGGGGTAACGCGTAAATATTCCAGACTCTTGTATGAAAAAATATTAAAACTGCCTATTGGCTATTTTACAGAACAACGCAAAGGAGATATTTTAAGTAGATCCTCTAATGATATCACAGAATTAGAAAATTCAGTGATTGGCGCACTAGAAGGACTCATTAAAGAGCCTTTAAATATTATCGGCATACTTATTTTCTTATTTATTATCAGCGTGAAACTTACTTTGTTTGTTTTTATATTACTTCCTTTAGCTGGATTAATTGTTGGCCGTATTGGTAGAAGTTTGAAAAAACATACCAATAAAGCTCAAGTAAAATGGGGTGAGATTTTATCTCAGATGGAAGAAACTTTAACGGGCTTAAGAATTATCAAAGCTTTTAATGCAGAAGGCAGAGTGAAAAAACAATTTTTTGGGTTGGTGGATGAAATTTTTCATATCAAAAATAAAATATTGAATAGGCGTGATTTAGCTTCTCCTATTTCTGAAACCTTAGGTGTAATTATTCTATGTGGGGTATTATGGTTTGGAGGACAATTGGTTTTAAGTGGTGAAATATTAAATGGGGGTTCTTTTATTGCTTATGTCGCTTTGTTTTCTCAAATTATTAATCCTGCCAAAGCCTTATCCCAAGCTGCTTATAATGTTACTAGAGGTAATGCTACATTGGACAGGTTGAATGAAATATTAGAAGCTCCTATAACAGTGGAAGAGCCTGCCAAGCCTATTGAAATAAATGACTTTAAGCAGTCGATTCAATTTGAAAATGTTCAATTTTTATATCAAGACGTTTCTATATTAAAAAATATAAACCTTACTATTCAAAAAGGTAAATCGGTCGCACTGGTGGGATCCTCTGGTGCGGGTAAAAGTACCTTGGCCGATTTAGTACCTCGCTTTCACGATGTATCTGCGGGTAATTTATATATTGATGGAAAAAATATTAAAGAGTATAGCTTACATAGTTTAAGAAATTTAATAAGCATTGTAACACAAGAGCCTATTTTATTTAATGATACCATTGCAGCCAACATAGCCTTAGGTAAACCCGGCGCCACGGAGAATGAAATTATAGAAGCCGCCAAAATTGCAAACGCCTACGATTTTATTATTAAAAAAGAAGGCGGCTTTCAAAGTATGATTGGAGATAGAGGTAGCAAACTAAGTGGTGGTGAGCGTCAGCGTTTAACCATTGCTAGAGCAGTTTTAAAGAACCCTCCTATTTTAATTTTAGATGAAGCCACTTCCGCACTCGATACTGAAAGTGAAAAATTAGTACAAGAAGCCATTAATAATATGATGCAGAACAGAACCTCTATTGTAATTGCACATCGTTTATCTACTATTCGACACGCAGACGAAATTATTGTGCTTCAGAAAGGAGATATTGTTGAAAGAGGGAATCATGAGGCACTCATTGCACAAAATGGATACTACCGCAAGCTGATTGAAATGCAAGAAGTGAAATAAGTAGAAATTAAAACAAGTACAAAAGTTTTAAAAATAATATTTACAAAAAACCCCGATAAAATTTATCGGGGTTTTTTATATTGAACAATTGAATGTTTCATTTTATGAGTAGCTGCATTTAATCTATTCTTTTGAACTTCCTTTAGCTATTCTACTGATCGCTGCTATTTTTTACATAGCCCAATTTTGCTTCTAAGCTAAGAGTAGCATGAGGCACCGCACGTAAACGCGCTTTGTCTATTAAACGACCTGTTACTCTACAAATACCGTAGGTTTTGTTTTCGATACGCATTAAGGCTTTTTCTAAATGGTCTATAAAAGTAATTTGTCTAGAAGCCATTTGACCTAACTGCTCTCTTTCCATGCTAACACTACCATCTTCCATGGTCATGTAACGAGCGTCGTCATTATCTCCACCTAATTCATCCTTGCGTGTTATTATACCTTGTAAGTAAACTAACTCTTTCTTAGCAGCATCTAATTTCTTAGAAATTAAATCTTTAAATTCTTTTAATTCTGCATCAGAGTATTTCACTAAAGTCTCTGTAGATCTTTCTACTTCCTTTCTTCTTTCCATTGGAACATAGCCTGGTTGGTAAGGCACGCTACTTTTAGCGCCAATTTTTGGAACTTTAATATCCTTGATAGGTTCTGCCACTTTACGCACTGGTTTTACAGGAGGCGTTGGAATTTTTGGAACCGGCTTAACAGGAGGAACATATTTTTCAACTGGCTTAGCGACAGGTTTAACGATTGGTTTTGGAGCTGCCTTTACTGGAACTACTTTTTTTAAAGGTGCTTTAACGGGTACCGGTTTTTTTACAGGAGCTGCTTTTTTAGGAACCACCTTTTTTACGGGTGCTGCTTTTTTAGGCGCTACCTTTTTAGCAGGAACTGCTTTTTTGGGAGCTGCTTTCTTAGGAGCTATATTTATCCTTTTTGTCTAACTGAAATTCTTAATTTATGATCATTTATGTCAACTTCTACCCCCTCTTTCAAGACCGGTAGGAAGTCTATCTGGACTGCGAGAATTTCGCGGCAAATATACCCCGAAAATTGAATAATGGACTCCTTCAAGTCTGTATTATCCTCAATTTCAAGCAAAATCTTGTCAGTTAGCTCAAAATTGCTCTCTTTTCTAATGTTTTGGACCCTATTTACGAGCTCACGGGCATTTCCTTCCTTCAATAACTCGGGACTAATGGTAATATCCAAGGCCACCGTTAAGGCATTTTTGACAGCCACGCTCCATCCAGGTATATCTTCTGCTATAATATCTACCTCATTGATTAGCAACTCGATAGTCTCTGATTCAATGTCTAAGGCTAATCTTCCCTCTTTTTCTAAACTTGTAATTTGCGCCTGAGTCAAATTGGCAATGACAGCAGAAGCTTGTTTCATTTTGGTTCCTAATTTGGCGCCCAATAATTTGAAATTGGCTTTTACCTTTTTGCTAATTACCCCTTCTGTCTCCGTTATATAATTAATTTCTTTAACGTTTACTTCGGCTAGAATTAATTCTTCCATTAATTCTATGGCCGTTTTGGTGGCTGGGTCTAAAACCGGAATGAGTATTTTTTGTAAAGGTTGACGCACTTTGATATTCACTTTTTTACGAATAGATAAAACCAATGAACAAATATCCTGTGCCATTTGCATTCTTGTCTCTAAAGCAGTATCTATTTGAGATTTGTCTGCAATAGGAAAAGGAGCATGATGTATTGAACTAAAATTATGTTTTTGAGTAACTGAATTTAAATTTCTGAAAACTTGATCAGCGAAAAATGGTGCAATAGGAGCCATTAATTTAGTAATAGTTTCAATACACTCGTATAAAGTTTGATAAGCAGCAATTTTATCTTGGGTATAAGTACCTTTCCAAAAACGACGACGACATAATCTTACATACCAGTTACTTAAATGCTCATCTACAAAAGTTTCAATAGCACGACCCGCAGTGGTAGGTTCGAAATCATCCATTGAAGTAGTGACAGTTTGAATTAAAGTATGTAAAGAAGAAATAATCCAACGATCAATTTCTGGTCGCTCGGCTAAAGGAATGGTTGCTTGTTCAAAATGAAAATCATCTACATTGGCATACAAAACAAAAAACTGATAAGTATTGTATAAAGTGCCAAAGAATTTTCTTTGTACTTCTTGTATACCAGACATATCGAATTTTAAATTATCCCAAGGAGAAGCGTTGGTTACTAAATACCAGCGTGTGGCATCGGCGCCATACTTTTCAATAGTTTCAAAAGGGTTCACCACATTGCCCAGTCGTTTACTCATTTTATTACCATTCTTATCCAAGACAAGTCCATTACTCATCACCGCCTTGTAAGCCACACTATCAAACAGCAATACACCTAATGTATGTAATGTATAAAACCATCCACGAGTTTGGTCTACGCCCTCGCAAATAAAATCGGCTGGGAAGGCCTGGCCTTTATCTATTAGATCTTTATTTTCAAAAGGATAATGCCACTGCGCATAAGGCATTGCACCAGAGTCAAACCATACGTCTACTAAATCCGGCACACGCTTCATAGCTTTACCACTTGCACTTACTAATTCAATTTGATCCACAAAAGGTTTGTGTAAATCAAGATCTAGTTTGCCCTCTATTATTTTTAAATCAACCGCTTTGTTCAATCCTTTTTCTTTTGCAGCTAAAAAACCTTTGGTTAATTCTTCAATCGATCCAATACAAACTTCCTCTGTACCATCTTCTGTTCTCCAAATAGGAAGCGGCGTACCCCAATAACGGCTACGCGATAAATTCCAATCCACCATATTCTCTAACCAGTTGCCGAAACGACCTTCTCCCGTGCTCTTGGGTTTCCAATTAATGGTTTTATTTAATTCCACTAGTCTATCCTTTACAGCCGTGGTTTTAATAAACCATGCGTCTAGTGGATAATATAAAATAGGCTTATCTGTTCTCCAACAATGCGGATAATTATGTTCGTATTTTTCAACCTTGAAGGCTCTGTTTTCTTTTTTCAGTTTTACAGAAATATCTACGTTCACATCTTGGTAGTCTTTCTCGTCTTTGTAATTTTTTACAAAGCGGCCACTAAATTCTCCCACACCTTCTACAAATTTTCCTTCTCTATCAACTAATGTAAGAATACCTAAATTATTTTTTTGTCCTACTTTATAATCATCTGCACCAAAGGCAGGAGAAGTATGTACGATACCTGTTCCATCTTCTGTAGTTACAAAATCACCCAATACTATTTTAAAAGGATCTCCTTCAAAAGTTTTTGGATCGTTGGCTTCAAAAGGCATTAACTGCTCGTAGCGAAGCCCATTTAACTCATTGCCTTTGCAAGTAGCAATAATTTTCCAAGGAATAAGTTTATCGCCTTCTGCAAAACTTTCTATACCCTCGCCTTCTTCTTTGAAATATTTAGACACTAAATTTTTAGCGAGCACCACATTCACAGGTATGGCTGTATAGGGGTTATAAGTAGCTACTAAAACATATTCAATATGGGGGCCCACAGTGAGTCCTAAGTTAGAGGGTAGGGTCCATGGCGTCGTAGTCCATGCCATGTAAAATATTTCTTTCGACTTTACACTTGCTGCATTTACTGCATCAAATAAAAATTGGCTATCTGCATTTTCTAACGCTTTGAACATAGCCACTGTTGAAGTATCTTTTACATCCTTGTAAGTGCCTGGTTGATTGAGTTCATGTGAACTTAATCCTGTTCCTGCTGCTGGTGAATAAGGTTGTATACTTACACTTTGATACAAATAACCTTTTTTATAAAGCGTACTTAATATCCACCAAAGTGTTTCAATATAATTATTTTCAAAAGTGATATAGGGATTATTTAAATCTACCCAGTATCCCATTTTATTGGTGATATCGTCCCATTCTTTTTTATAACGAAGTACGGCCTCTCTACATTTTTGATTATATTCTTCTACACTTATCTTCTTGCCAATATCTTCTTTCGTAATACCTAATTCTTTTTCTACACCTAATTCAACAGGTAAACCATGGGTGTCCCATCCGCCTTTTCTTTTTACTTGAAAACCTTGCATTGTTTTATATCTACATACCATGTCCTTTAATGTTCTGGAAATTACATGGTGAATACCGGGCATTCCATTGGCACTTGGAGGCCCTTCATAAAAAACAAAGGGTGTCTTGCCTTCTCTTAAAGAGACCGACTGCTCAAAAGCCTGTTCGGACTTCCAAGAAGCCAATATCTCTGCCTCCAACTGAGGGAGATTTAATCCACTAAATTCTGGGTATTTTTTACTCATACAACGCTTTATCCTAGCTCATTTTTAGGGCACGAAGGTACGAATAAGCTTGTAAAAAAGGCCAGGCTTGCTTTGGTTTGAGTAATAGGGGATAAGTTCGTAAAAACTAAGCTTGAGGCTGGTCTTGGCTTAGCTTCTCAGCTGGGTCGGTATCCATCTCTGAATCGCTGAAGAACTTCTTCTGAAAGATAAACAAAGTAATGACCCCGGTGCTAATAGCAGCATCGGCAAAATTAAATACAGGTCTGAAAAATTCAAATTCCTCCCCTGCCCAAATAGGGAACCAACTAGGAAAATGTGCATTTTGAATGAGGGGGAAATAAAACATGTCTACTACTTTCCCATGTAAAAAACTACCATAGCCGCCACCTACTGGAAATAAATGTGCTACCATGGTCGTATAAGGTACGCTTGCTTCAAATATAAGTCCGTAAAACATAGAGTCAATTAAATTACCTACGGCACCCGCATAAATTAAGGCGGCACAAAAAATAAAACCATTATGGTATTTCTTTTCAATAAAACCTTTAATTAAAAAAGTTCCCCAAATAACGGCTGCTAGGCGAAATAAAGTCAAGATAATTTTTCCAAAACCACCTCCGAATTTTAAACCCCAGGCCATGCCTTCATTTTCTATAAAATGCAGTCTTGCCCATGAATCAATGATGATATGCTCTTCCCCTATAAAATAATTAAGCTTAATATAAAACTTAATAGCTTGATCGATAAATATAATGAGCGCAATAATGATGGCTACTTTTCTCCCATTCATAGGTAATGTATAATGTGGTGCGAATATAAGATAGTTTTTAGGGAGCAGCTGGTGAATTTTTTTTCTCTAAATTTCTTTTGTTAACAAAAATCGAATAAAAAATAGAACCAGTGATACAAAATATAATAACCATCAAAGAAATTAAAACTTGTGTGTTTTTATCTAGCCATATATTTACATAGTGTTCGCCTAGCATTTTAATACCAATAAATAATAAAACAATGGCAATACCCTGTTGTAAAAATTCAAACTGGTTCACAGCGCCTCTTAATAAAAAGAACAATGAACGAAGTCCCAATATGGCAAAAATATTAGAAGTATAAATAACTAAACTGCTTCTTGAAATACCCATTACCGCAGGAATTGAATCTAAGGCGAATACAATATCAATAGCTGCTAAAAGCACCACCACTACAAATAAGCTGGTATACAAAGGTTTATTATTATGGTCTTTAATGATAAACTTGCCATCGCCATCGGTACTTCCAAGAGGTAAGAATTTTTTTAAGAATAGATATATTTTAGAGTGATGTGGATCGAAATTATCTTCCTGGTCTGCATTAAACATTTTATAACCAGTATACACCAAGAAGGCGCCAAAAATATAAAGCACCCATGCAAATTTAGCCACTAAGGCCACACCCACTGTAATGAAAATGACTCTAAATAAAATAGCGGCTAATATACCTATTAATAAAACCCTTGGTATATGTTTTTCTTTCACCTGAAAGGAATTAAATATTAATATGAAAACAAAAATATTATCAATGCTTAAACTCCATTCCATTAAATAACCGCTCAAGTATTCAAAAGCTAATTTTTGACCTTCCTCTACCCACATAAACACAAAAAAAGCAAGTGCTAACAATACCCATAAAAAAGTTTGACGCAATGCCTGCTTCATGGTAATGATGGCATTTTTTTTACTTAAAAAACCTAGGTCTAGGATTAGAGCAATAAGAATGACCGCTCCAAAAACAAAATAAACTAATTGATCTGTTGTCATAGTATAAAGTTACAACATACTTACTAAATAGCAAATTGACGTTTTCGATACCCTGTCCATATTAAATAGAACAGCCCTAATAGAAAAACGGGTCCAAGGACTAAAATAAATTGAACTAGTACTCTATACTCTTCTACTTTTTGACGATTTAATAAACGCAGCAATTGCTGTTTACTACGAGAAGCTAATAAACCAATGGGTTCGTTTAAATAAGCAATCGTATTGACAAAAAAATCATGATTGGCAAACTGATACTCTTCATAAGGCATCATGCCCATGGGCAAGGGGCCTCTTTTTACATCCACTTGATTGGTAAGTATATCCGCATCTGAAATAATGACTTGTTTGGAACTTGCAATGCCTTTTTCTAGATAGCCCTTACCAGTAGAAGCCTTGATACTGTCAAGCATTATTGCTGAAACTCGATTAGAAAACAAGGAAGGAAATTTACCTTCTACTAAAACGGCTATGGGTAAATGATTTTTTTGAAAACTTTCCAATTCACCTTCTTGTTTACCACTATTGATATCCACCACAGCAGGTGAGCTGAGTATACGACTATTAGAATCGGTACTAAGTAAAATTGTTTTCTGAATACCTGTAACTGCAATGGTATCAATACTTGAAGGAAAATAAGATAGTACTCTATCTATATTTTGTACAATGGGGTGCTGTTCATTGCCTTGTAAAAAAGGATAATAAGGCCAAGGCATTCTTTGAATAAGGGGACTACCGTCCTCCCCTTTGCCCACCACCATCGGTAGTTTAGCGCAATTTAAATCTTGCACTAAATTGGCATTAATTCTTACCCCATATTTAAAAAGCAAATCATCGAGGGCTAAACTTCTATCAATAGCAATATAAGCGCCATTGGTTTTTTGTAAACTATCATACTCCGCCACTAATTTATCAAGGGCCCAAACTATATTACCACCTCCCATTACAAACTGATCCAATTTTAATTTATCGAGTTCTGTAAAAGCTTGGCTAGGCTTTACAATAAGAAGGGTTTTAATTTTTTGCGGATTAGGAAAACCTTTTTTCAAATCAAATACAGCTAAATTATAGCTATGCATAATTGATTCTCCTAAATGATTCACCGTTAAATTAACTGGTTCCCCATTGCCCGTCAAATAAGCAATATTAGGAACTACCGTTCTATTCAATAAATAAAGGGCTTGCGTAAATTTATATTCCAATAATGAAACTGCTGCATTCGCAGTGGCCTCTATATCTTCTTCAGGAATATCTTTTACAATATTATAAGGTTTGAAATATTTTTTACTTGTTCTTAAGTCAATCACAATAGGTGCCTGACCCTCCACTTCAATAAGAGCGCCAGGAATCATTAGTTGATCCACTCTTTTATCGGAAGGACCATTTTCTGTTTGTATTCTTTGTATAGGTAAGCCTAGTTTAGACAAGCTATCATAAAACTGGTACAAGGCATCGCCTTTATACAATTCTCCAGGCACTTCAATAGCCCAACTAATAGCCTTTGGATTAATTTGTTTAAATCGTTCAAGTAAATCTGCAGTGGCGAGGGCAATATTTTTATAATAAGGGGGTATATCTCCGCCTAAATAAAGATGCACTCTTGCAGGTTTATTGATTGCTGCAATAATTTCTGTTGTGCTTTCATGTAAAGTATAGCGCTGTTCCTTAGTAAGGTCTAATTGAAAATTATAAATAGAGAAAAATACATTGAAGCTAATTAGAATAGCTACTGTAATAATATATTTTACTTTGCCTTTTATATTCTCCATACTTCCAATGGCAAATAAAACTAGAATCGATAAAAAGTAAATAATATCCTCCGCTGTAAGCAGGCCCTTACTCATATTGATATAGTGCGCCTCTAAGCCTAGCTTGCTTATATAAAAATTAGTGCCATTAGTAAATATAGTTAAATGGCTAAGTAGATTAAAGCCTTTAAATAATAAGATGCAAACCAAAATAGATACCAACAAAGACACTAAATTATTTTTAGTAATGCTACTTATGTAAATGCCTATGGCCGTATAAGAAGCCGCTAAAAATAATAAACCAAAATAGGAGCCATAAGTAGCTCCCCAGTCTATTCCCCCAATATCACTTAAGGTGTCCAAAGTAAATGCATACAATAAAGTAGGTAGAATGGCTACCAGTACAATGAATAAGTTTCCCAAAAACTTTCCTGCTACTAATTGAAGCGGACTTATAGGTAAGGTTCTAATGATTTCATAAGTACCTTGTTTATACTCATCAGAAAAACTATGCATGGTAATGGCAGGCACCAAGAGTAATAAAAACCAAGGGGCAAAGTCGAAATAAGCTTGCAAGGAAGCATATCCAAAATCGAGAACATTAAAATTAGGAAGTACAAATAAAACAAGCCCATTCACGATTAAGTAAAAGCCAATGACTAGATAGCCTGTTAAGCCATTGAAATACTGCGCCCATTCTTTTTTGCAAATTGCCCACATGGTTCAAAGCTACAAAAAAAATGCCCCGTGTTAACGGAGCATTCAATATTATAATAATCTTATGATCTATAGGGTTAGTCTATCCAAGGACTTGTTGAAATTAAACAGCAAAGCTTTCACCACATCCACAACTTCTACTGGCATTGGGGTTGTTGAAATAAAAGCCTTTTCCATTTAAACCATCTGAAAATTCCAATTCGGTATTCACTAAGTATAAAAAGCTTTTTAAGTCGGTAACAATCTTAATGCCATTGTCTTCAAAGACTTGATCCATAGGCTTAACCTCATTGTCAAAGTCTAGTTTATAGCTTAAGCCAGAACAACCACCCCCAACGACCCCTACTCTTAAAAAATAACTAGCATCGCCGGTAACGCCAGCGTCTTGCATTAACTGCAACACCTTGGCCTTTGCCTTAGCACTTACATAAATAGAATTCTCTTGGGCTACTTCGCTCATAGGTAATAAATAGAAGACCTAAACTAAACGTGGCTTTGTTCAAATACTAATTCAGCCAATCCGTTCTTCACACGGAAATCGTTGATAGCTGCTTTGATTGCGTCTTCTGCTAAAACAGAACAGTGAATTTTAACTGGAGGTAAATTTAATTCCTCTACTAAATCCATATTGTCAATTTTAACTGCTTCGTCAATTGTTTTTCCTTTTAACCACTCTGTAGCTAAAGAAGAAGAGGCAATGGCAGAACCACAACCAAATGTTTTAAACTTAGCATCGGTAATAAGACCTGTTGCTTCATCTACTTCTATTTGTAAACGCATTACGTCTCCGCACTCTGGCGCACCTACTAAACCAGTACCTACACTCTTAGAGGCTTTATCTAATGTTCCTACATTTTTAGGATTAGAATAATGATCGATTACTTTATCTGAATATGCCATTTTATTTTTATTTTATATTTTCAAAATTATTAAAAAAATTCGAAACTAGAGATACACCCCCATTTTAGTGGTGCGCCCATTGAATGGAGTCAATGTCAATCCCCTCTTTAAACATTTCCCATAGTGGGCTCATTTCTCTTAGCTTTAAAACAGTATCGGTTACCGCTTTAATTGTGTAATCAATTTGTTCTTCAGTGGTATATCTTCCTAAACCAAAACGAAGAGAGCTATGCGCTAAATCATCACCTAAGCCCAATGCTTTTAAAACATAGCTAGGCTCTAATGAAGCCGATGTACAAGCTGAACCAGAAGATAAAGCGATGTCTTTGTTAAAGCCCATCATCAAACCTTCCCCTTCCACATATTTAAAAGAGATATTACTTACATGTGGTAAACGGTGTGCCGGATTACCATTTACATAAGTCTCGTCAATTACTTTTAATGCATTTTCTAACTTGTCTCTTAATTTTGAAATTCTTTCTGTATCAGCAGCCATTTCTAAACGAGCTAATTCGCAAGCTTTTCCAAAGCCTACAATACCTGGTACATTTAAAGTACCGCTACGCATACCTCTTTCATGTCCACCGCCGTCTACTTGTGCAGTTACTTTTACACGTGGATTTTTTCTTCTCACATATAAAGCACCTACCCCTTTAGGACCATACATTTTATGTGCGGTAAAGGCCATGATATCAATGCCGTCTGCAATTACATCCACAGGAATTTTTCCTACTGATTGTACTGCATCTGTAAAGAAAAGCGCACCATGCTTTTTAGCAATAGCTCCAATTTCTTTCACCGGTTGTATCACACCAATTTCATTATTAGCATACATAATAGCTACTAAAATAGTAGTAGGCTTCATGGCAGCTTCTAATTGTTTTAAATCTATTAAACCATCAGGTTGAACTTCTAAATAAGTAACTTCTGCACCTAATTTTTCTAAGTGCTTGCAAGTATCCAAAACAGCTTTGTGTTCTGTAGTGCAAGTAATAATATGATTACCCTTGCTTGCATACATTTCATAAACCCCCTTAATACCTAGGTTATCACCTTCGGTAGCACCAGAAGTGAATATAATTTCTTTAGGATCGGCGCCAATTAATTGGGCAATTTGCTCACGTGCATAGTCCACTGCTTCCTCTGCATGCCATCCAAAAGAATGGTTACGACTAGCCGCATTACCGAAATTTTCGACAAAATAAGGTAACATCGCTTCTAAAACCCTAGGATCCATGGGGGTAGTTGCGTTATGATCAAGATAAATTGGTAATTTTAACATATCGGAATTTGATTTTTTCTAAAGCACAAAGCTAAAGCTTAAGGCTTGATTTTGTTGAATTCGTTAAGCATTAAAGGTAAAATTTTCCCAATTCGTAAAACAACAGAACCATGGATTATAAAGTAGAACATATCGGCATCGCGGTAAAAGACCTAGCCACCAGCATCCCTTTATTCGAACAATTGTTAGGAAGCCCCTGCTATAAAACCGAATCCGTTGATAGCGAGTCTGTCAATACTGCCTTTTTTCTTCAACAAAGCACCAAAATTGAACTATTGGAAAGCAGCAAGCCTGAAGGGCCTATTGCAAAATTTATAGATAAAAAAGGGGAAGGCATGCACCATATTGCTTTTGAAGTGCCAGATATTGTAGCGGAAATGGAGAGATTAAAAAAACTAGGCTTTACCCTATTGAATGAAACACCTAAAAAAGGGGCTGACAATAAATTAATTTGTTTTGTGCATCCTAAACAAACCAATGGTGTTCTTATTGAACTTTGTCAAAGTATTGACTAGTAAGTTTATTGAAAAGTAAAAAAAATTGAAGATGCTTTTCTGCGATTAAATACCTAAAATTTCAATGGCTTTTTGTGCCGCTAATTGGCTGGCATCTTTTTTAGTATAGCCTTTTTGAGCAGTGACCACCTCTCCATCAAGTACTACATTAATGGTGAATAATCTTCTTCTTCCTTCTAGCTGTTCACCTGCTAAAACAAAATCTATTTGCTTGCCTTGCTTTAAAGCCCAGCCAATAATTTTATTTTTTATATTAATATCTATTTGTTCTAAATCGTCCATGAACAAATAAGGCTGAATCATTTTTTCTAAAATCCAAAGTTTAGTAAAATCATATTTCTTATCTAAATAAATAGCGCCTACTAAGGCCTCTAAGGTATTACCGAAAATTTGACTAGTTTTCAAAGACCCATCCATTTTATTAAACCTTGTCATTTTGCGCAGTCCCATTTGCACTGCAATATGATTCAACTGCTGTCTATTCACCATCTTGCTGCGCATCTCGGTTAAAAAACCTTCTCCTTTGTAGGGATATTTTTTAAATAAATAATCGGCTACCACGGAACTTATAATAGCGTCGCCTAAAAATTCTAGTCTTTCATTATTTTCTTCAGGATTCTCTCTAACCGATCTATGATTCAATGCAGTTTGAAAAAGTACAATACTTTTTGTTTGATAGCCAATAAGTGCCGCTAAATTTTTTTCAAAATCCGATTTTTTGAAAAAGGAAAGTAAAGTTTGTATTCTTTTCACTTTGAATTAGGCCTTGTATTTTTTTACAATCACACAGGCATTGTGTCCGCCAAATCCGAAAGTATTACTTAAGGCAGCATTCACTGTTCTTTTTTGCGCTGTATTAAAAGTAAAATTAAGGCCTTGGTCTAATTCAGGATCATCTGTAAAATGGTTAATGGTAGGAGGAATAATATCATGCACCACGGCTTGAATACAAGCAATGGCTTCAATTACGCCTGCGGCACCCAAGCAATGACCCGTCATAGATTTAGTAGAACTAATATTTAAATTATACGCATGCTCGCCAAAAACTGCTGTAATGGCCTTAGTTTCTGCTATATCTCCAAGTGGTGTAGAAGTTCCATGTGTGTTGATATAATCAATATCTGATGGCTGCATTTCGGCATCTTTTAAAGCGGCAATCATTACATTTTTAGCACCTAATCCATCTGGATGCGGGGCCGTTAAATGATAAGCATCTGCAGTAGCTCCACCACCCACTACTTCACAATATATTTTAGCACCGCGTTTTTTCGCGTGCTCTAATTCTTCTAATATTAAAACGCCAGAAGCTTCTCCCATAATAAAACCATCTCTGTCTTTATCATAAGGACGACTTGCTGTTTTAGGATCGTCATTTCTTTCACTCATCGCCTTCATGGCATTGAATCCACCCATACCTGCAATACCTATCACCGACTCTGCTCCACCCGTAACAATAATATCAGCCTTACCTAATTTTATATTATCCATAGCAGTTACGATGGCATTGGTACTAGAAGCACAGGCACTCACTACGGCGAAGTTGGGTCCACGAAAACCGTGCTTCATAGAAATTTGCCCAGCGGCAATATCTAATATCATTTTAGGAATAAAAAACGGATTGAATCTTGGTGTGCCATCTCCTTGTACAAAATTGGTGACTTCCTCTGTGAAAGTGGTTAAGCCTCCAATACCACTTGCAAAAATAACACCTACTCTATCGTGGTCAACATTGTCTTTGGTAATACCCGCATCTGATACTGCTTGGTCACTAGCTACCAATGCAATTTGAGCAAAGCGGTCTAGTTTTCTAGCTTCTTTGCGATCCATAAATTCTACTGGATCAAAACCTTTGATTTCACATGCAAATCTTGTCTTAAACTTAGAAGCATCAAATTGTGTTATCATATCTGCACCCGATACACCATTGACTAGGTTTTCCCAGTAAGAAGCTAGGTTATTTCCAATGGGTGTTAAAGTACCAATTCCTGTAACTACAATGCGTTTAGTTTGCATGTTAATGGTTTTAAAATAAGAATCCGCCTTTAAAGCAAAGGCTCAAAAAGGCGGATTTAAATATGCCGATGATTCAGCTTGAAACTTCTAAATGAATTTAGTTATTTCGCGTGCTCTTCTAAATAAGCAACAGCTTGACCAACGGTAGTAATAGTTTCTGCTTGTTCATCAGGAATTGAAATGTTGAATTCTTTTTCAAATTCCATAATTAATTCAACTGTGTCCAAAGAATCTGCTCCCAAATCATTTGTAAAAGAAGCGGCACTTGTAACTTCTGCTTCATCTACACCTAATTTGTCAACGATGATTTTTTTAACTCTTGTAGCGATGTCTGACATTGTAAATAGTTTTTGTTTACGGCGCAAAAATATACTTTTTGTTAAAAACGAGGTATTTTATTTGCCTTTTTGTTTACACATTTTGAAGTACCCCTACAAGGTAGGCCTATTTTGGGCTTTTTGGGGTATTTCTAGGCTATAAATAGCGTAAATAGAGGCATTTATAGACCTATATATAAGCGAACAATTAGTAGTTAAAAGGGGCTTTTGAGTAGCAAAAAATAGTAAAAGTGGATAACCTAGATAAAGAAGGTATGGCCTATGACTTATTTATTCTTTAAAATAGCCCTTATTGTTTGCTTTACCTCTAGGGTCATATTATCATTGGGAATAAGAAAGAAGGTTTTAGGGCCAAAATAAATATGGAAAAAATGAGGGCTTTCGAAATAATGAGATACTTCTTCCCAGTTCCAAGCCGCCTCCCCTTGCATGGATTGCAAGCTTGCCTTTTGGTTGTCAAAACTAAAGTCCCAGTTATAGGTAAACAAAGCCGTTTTTTTATAAAAAATTGTAGGCATCAGAAACCAAAATAAAAGCAGCAGCACAATCCAAAGTACAGAACCAAATAAAAATAATTCTGGTCTAATTTTTTTTAAGAATAATAAAATGCCTGTTAGGATGGCATATACATTCACCACAATCATTAATGTTTTAATTTCTGGTTGCTTTATAAAATGATAACGCAAGGCTTCTAATACCTGCGCTTTTTGATAACTAACTTCAATAGACATGTAGGAACATATTATTTATACCATACAAAGATACAGCCCTTTTAAAAAATGACTATATTTAATTATATAAATAATGCATGAAAGTACTTTGTATTGGCGAGGCTTTAATTGATATGATTTGCACGGATGTAAATGTATCTTTATCCAGTGGCCAATATTTTTTAAAAAAAGCCGGAGGAGCTCCCGCCAATGTGGCTGCTGCTATTGCAGCTTTAGGGGGCGAGGTAAGTATGGCCGCCAAAGTAGGCGACGACCCCTTTGGACAACACCTTGTAGAACTACTTGATACCATGGGCGTAAATACAAGTTTAATCATTAAGGACCCAGCTCATTTTACCACTTTTGCATTTGTTTCTTTAATGAACGATGGGGAAAGAGATTTTTATTTTAATAGAGGTGCAGATAAAGAATTAACCACCTATGATTTAGCAGCGCTAGACTTAAAAGAATATAGTATTGTTCATTTTGGATCAGCCACTGCTTTTTTACCCGGCCCTCTTCAAAACACTTACATTGAACTATTAGCTAAAGCAAAACAAGCGGGCTGTTTAATAAGTTTTGATCCTAATTACAGACATTTACTTTTTCAAAATAACAGCGCTTCTTTTATTGCGCAGTGTGCCACATTTATTGAAAGGTGTAATTTTTTTAAATTAAGTGATGAAGAAGCTTTCTTAATTACTGGTTGCGATACCGTGGCAATGGCTGCAAATGCATTAAGAAATAAAACCAAGGCTGTATTCGCCATTACGCTAGGTAAAGAAGGTACAATGCTTTGTATAGGTGCTAAAATTGAAATTATTAAAAGTATTCCTATTCAACCTGTGGATGCCACCGGCGCGGGTGATGCTTTTGTAGGTGCTGTCTTATATCAATTGAATAAGCGAAATGTAAAAGATATAAACTTAGTTTCAATGGAAGATTGGAAAACTATCATTAGCAATGCGAATAAAGCGGGCGCTAGAACCTGTGAATACATGGGCGCGATGGAAGCCTTCAAACATTTAAATAATTCCATTTTCGATTAGATATATTACTAATTTTGTATAAAACTAGCTCAATGTAGTATGTTTGTATAATTGTAAACATAATATTATGAAATACATTAAACTTTTTTTAATTATTGCCATTTCCCTATTTGTGTTTTTAGTGTATTTGGTTATTCCCAATAAAATAGTAGTAAGCAATAACAATTTTGTACACCAGCCAGGCAATATAGTAAGCAGTGCCTTTATGAGTATACAATACTGGGATAAATGGATGCCTCATGATTCTATCGATTACCATACATTTATCTTAAGACAAGGAAAATTAGAAGTGAGTGGATCTTTTTTATCTGCAGTCAAATGCTTTTATACCATTAATGAAATGTCTGGGCCTGTTACGTATTCTGCTATTGATGCAGGCGGCGATAGCACTATGTTAAGATATGAAGCTACCATAAATAATAAATTCATTTCTCCTTTGCAAAGAATTAATAATTATTTAGATAGCAAGAAAATGAAAGGGCAGCTTGATATTACCTTAGAGGCAGCAAAAAAATTCTATTCAAAAAGAGAAAATAATAAAGCAGGCCCTACTCAATAGAAAATTTATTTCCAAGTATTTTTTAATTGTTGAATATCTGCAGGACTTGTTCTGCAACAACCACCAATTACTTTAGCGCCAGCCGCTTTCCATATTTGGGCATTATCAACAAAACTTAGTTGACAGCTATCTGTTGGCTCCCAGGTTTTAGTATCGCTATTATATGCCTCCCCTTTATTAGGATACACCACAATATATTTATCGGTAATGGGTACTGCCATTTTTATTAGAGATTCAATATAATGCGGCGCCGTGCAGTTCACACCCAAACCAATAATGTTTGGACTTTCATTCAACAATTCAATAGCTTCAGAAAATAAAGCACCACTGCATAAATGCGCTTCGTCTTTACAACTAAAGCTTACCCATGCTTGACACTGCGGATAATTTTTTAATAATTCCTTTATCGCCAATGCTTCTTCTAAACAAGGTATGGTTTCAAAGGCAAGTATATCGACATTGGATCTAGCTAGTAAGTCAAGTCTATGCTTATGAAATTCTATTAATTTTTCTAAACTGACATTGTAATTACCTCTGTATTCAGAGCCGTCTGCTAAGGCTGCTCCATAAGGGCCTATGGAAGCTGCCACTAAAGGAACTACTCTATTCGCTGAAGGGTTTGCCTGTAAAAATTCGTCAATTGCTTCTTTGGCAATACTTAAACTCAATTGCATTAAGTCTTCGGTTTCTTTTTTCGAATAGCCTTCTTTAGCAAAACCATCAAAACTTGCTTGATAAGTTGACGTTGTGATAATATCTGCCCCTGCATGCAAATAATCCAAATGAACTTGCTTAATTAATGTAGGATTTTCAATGAGTAATTTAGCAGACCACAATGCATGATTTAAATTAGCGCCTCTTTTTTCCAATTCAGTAGCCAATGCACCATCTAAAATGACACAGCCTTGTTTTTCAATTATATGATCAAAAAATGAATTCATTAAAACTAGTTATTACTACTTTCCAATACAGAACTTAGAGAAAATAAAATCTAATTGATCTTCATTGGTAATTTGTCCTGTAATGGTGCCCAAATAATGAAGGGCCTGATTAATATCAATTGCGAGTAAATCGCCGGTGGCATTATTGGCAAGTCCGGTTTCAATATCTACAAGGGCATACAATAACTTTTTAAGCACAGTGGCATGTCTTGCATTGGTAACAATAGTACCTTCTTTGTTTAAGCCATCTCCCACTACTTTTTGCGTAAGCATGGTTCTTAAAGCTTCAATATTTTTTTTATCCTTGGCAGCAATAAATATAACATCTTTCAATGCTTCATTATTTTGTAGGGAAGGGTCAATGCCTAGATCTACTTTATTGCCCACTAATATCATTTTATCATTGCCTATGGCTGTTTGCCAGTCTATAATTTGCTTGGCAGTAGTGGCACTTGCATCAAACAAAGCAATAACAATATCTGCTTGTTCTATTTTTTCAATACTCTTGTCAATACCCATTTGTTCAATCAAATCGGAAGTACTACTTCTTATACCTGCTGTATCAATTAATTTATACAATACACCTTCAATGGTAAGATACTCTTCCACTGTATCACGTGTGGTACCAGGTATTTCACTTACCAAGGCCCTATGCTCGTTTAATAATGTATTTAATAGCGTCGATTTTCCTGCATTGGGTTTTCCCACAATGGCTACCTGTACTCCATTTTTAATAACATTGCCTAGCTTAAAAGAATCGTATAATAATTGTGTCTTTAATTGTAATTGTGCTACTAATTTTTCTAACTCTTTTTTATTGGCAAAGGCCACATCTTCTTGAGAAAAATCTAATTCTAATTCTATGAGTGCTGAAAATTTTATTAATTTTTCACGCATCACTTGCAAATCGGAAGAGAAGCCTCCTTTTAAATTATAGAGGGCTGTTTTGCGAGAAGCCTCTGTATTACTAGCAATTAAATCGGCCACCGCCTCAGCCTGTGTTAAATCTAGTTTGCCATTTAAAAAAGCACGTTGGGTAAACTCACCTGGCTTTGCTAGCCTAGCTCCTTTTAAAATAAATAATTGTAGTAGGGAGTCTTGTATAAAGGGGGAACCATGGCAAGATATTTCAACTACTTCTTCCCCTGTATATGACTTAGGTCCTTTATATAAGGTAACCACTACTTCGTCTATCACTTGTAAGTCGTCAACAATTTTACCAAAGTGTACCGTATGCGAGGACTTAGCAGCTAGATTCTTTTTAGAAAATACGGATGCTACGAGCTCAATTGATTTTGGACCACTTAGTCTAATAACAGCAATAGCCCCTAATCCTGGAGGAGAAGCGAGTGCTACAATTGTATCATTCCAAGTACTTAAATTTTCACGCATAGAAAACAAAGGTAAACTTTATACTAGTAAAAAAAATCCCTCCCCGAAAGTTCGGGAAGGGATTCATAATTTATTTAGAAAAGTGGCTGGGCCTAATCTTCAGATACAACAAACACAATGGCTTGTCTATGGCGGTAAATTACATTACGACCATTCTGAACAGCTGGCTTCCATTTTGGACCTCTAGTAATTACACGTACAGCTTCATCCTTTGTACCATATCCAGGATCGTTCTCTGATCTTACATCACTAATAGAACCATCTCTAGCTACGACGAAAGAAATAACTACTGAGTATTTTCCAGCAGGTGCTCCATTTTCTACAGGTAAGTCTCTGTTTAAAGTTCTTTCCAAGTAACGAACCCATCCTTGCTGTCCTCCAGGGAATTCAGCCGGAATTTGTACTACTGTAAAGATTTTATCAGTCTCTTCTTCTGCAACAGCCACTACTGATTCAGTAGGTGCTACTAAACCATCATCTTTGATACCTTCCTGATTGACTGCACCAATTTTTACATCTTCTAATTTCTCTACTTCTTTAATCTCATCTTCTTTTTTCACTTCCTCATCTTTTACGATTTTAGGAGGTGTAAATTTCGCCATTTCCACTTTTGGTGGTTCTTGCTTTGGCGGTGGCGGTGGCGGTGGAGGTGGCTTTTTTTCTTGAGTCACATCTGTTAAAGAAACATCTGTAACAACTATCTCAGTCTTCGCTTTCTTTGCAGAATTAGAATAGATAGCGCCAGCTGCTAATAAAACGGTAAAAGCAAACATTCCAATCAAGGCCTTTCTAAGACGATCATTGTATGTTTTTCTAAGCTCATAAGCACCGTACTCCTTAAACCTTCCCTCAAAAATGAGGTCCAGTGCATCGGCGGTTAATATTTTATTTATGTCCATTGTTAAATGCTTTTAATTGCTAGAAGATTTTGCGATCGCGTCTGATTTTTGAACCAATTGTTCTTCAATGTCAAAAATATCTACT
>Ga0208787_1000059_pt1 | contig 49110 bp, 32 predicted proteins | sample Wag4_2014_7_11_FD_187362 | JGI IMG/M metagenome (GOLD analysis project Ga0208787, IMG submission 187362) | Fresh water microbial communities from Ohio, USA - Utica-2 Time Series HT 2014_7_11 (SPAdes) (version 2) | ecosystem: Environmental > Aquatic > Freshwater > Water tank | place: USA: Ohio...
CCTTGCTCACATGGAACCGTTACAAACGCCTACTGCTCGTTCACAAAATTCTACTTACGAAGTAAATTCTGATGATGCTACCAAATTACAACATCAACGGTTGTTTCAGCGTGGTATGCGCTGGTTATGCGGTGGAGTAGGGTTACTTGGTCTTAGTTTAATTGTTAATTTCTTACTATTTCAGTCGGATCAATCGTTTACTTGGCTGATGTATGGAATGACTTCTGCCGGAATTCTTTGTTTGATCAAAAGTATGGCGGATATTTTTGGCTTCTAGGGTTGAAAGTCAAGTATTCGACAAAATTAGCTATGGTTTGTAGAATTATTTTTTTGGGAATATTCTTACTTCCCCTTTCGTTATTTGCGCAGCCATTGCGGGTTTTGACGTATAATATTCGTCTTGATACGCCTGCCGATGGCCAGGATCGTTGGGATAATAGAAAGGAGGCGGTTGCTAAAACGATGTTGGAGAGTCGTGCTTCGATAATAGGTCTTCAGGAAGTTCTTCCACAGCAATTGCGTTATTTAGAACAGCAGTTAGAGGGGTATTGGAGATATGGAGTAGGGAGAGAAGATGGTAAAGAGAAAGGCGAGTTTGGGCCTTTGTTTATTGATACTAGTCGGATGGAAGTCGTTAATACCTCCACCATGTGGTTATCTGCCACTCCTAGGGTTCCTGGGAAAGGGTGGGATGCAGCTTGTGAGCGGATGGCGGCATTTGTATGGTTGAGTGATCGTATATCTGGAGACACATTGCTGGTATGTAATACGCATTGGGATCACGTTGGGATCACGGCTCGGCTTGAGAGTGCAAAGATGATTTCGAGCATACTGTCGTCTTCTGTTGGTAAGGGAGTGAAAGTGATATTTATGGGTGATTTGAATACGCCGCCTGATGGAGAACCTATTTCTATATTAAAATCCAGGCTGGTGGACAGCTGTCCAAGTGAGCTGGGTGGGGAGGGTACATTTAATGGCTTTGACGTGACGCGAGTTAATTTTCCTAGAATTGATTATGTATGGTATAGTCTTGGAAGCTTTCGAAAAGTAAGTTATGAGGTGTTGCATCCGATGGTTAATGGCCGGCACGTGTCGGATCATTTTCCAGTGGTTGTTGAATTTGAAGATTAAGAATTGCAGGGTTAGGCTTGTGGTTATTTATTCTTGTTTTGGTAGCATTAACCAAAGTCGGCCATAGCTATTTACTCCTTTTGCAGCGTCAAGTCCTTCCTGCCCGATGCCGGAGTAGAGATCAAGTCGTTTTGTGGTTTTGATGGCGCCTCCTCTATCTTGTGCAAATATAATGCGGTATTCGTAGCAGGTTACATGGCCGGTTGTGCGGTCACAGACGGGTAGTTCGGCCAATAAAGTGGCACCGATTGGAATAAACCGGGGGTCGATAGCTGCGGAGTACCCTGCAGTTAGAGGGAAGGTACCTGATCCCAATACTTCATTTCCAATTTTAGTGAAGAAGACATAGGTCCCTCCGGGTCCTTTCACGGATCCGCCGAATCCTAGAAATTGTTTCTCGCCGTCTGGGAATTGGACTAGGCAAGATCCTTGAAGTTGTGCGTTTTGGAGTTCTTTTTTACTTTTTATCCAAGCCAGCTCTAGGCCATGATTGGCGAGTGCGCCGTGTTCAATCGCAGCTGGCGAGGGTACAGGGATATCTCCGATTTCTTTTGGCCAGCGCAGCATAGGGACTGGGAAGTCGCTTGTTTTAGTCCTTGAAGCTTGGATAATGGGAGTATAATAGCCCGTTATACGTACCTTATTTTGATTAAGATCTGTGTTGACTTGATAAAAATCAAAATACGAGGAGAGGGCACCTCCGGGTTGTACCGAGCAGGCTTGCAGCAGTTTAAGGGTATGTGCCATTTCAAAGCGTTCAATTCCTGGGGCTAGCTCATTGTTTACGTTATTGCGCTGCAGGTATTGTAATTGATGCTGTAGCGCCTTGAGCATATTGCCTCCGAATCCAACGGCTAGGGCAGAATCTGGTTGGACAGGAATCAGTGCGTTACTAACTGCTCGAGGAGGTGGGGGGAGTTGGCGAATACTATCGTTGTACACCAGTGGCCGCAATGCTGGGTAGACGGGTTGACGTGGTGCTGGGGAATGCTTACAAAAAGCAGTCCCCAGCAGCAGTAGTGCAGTTGGTATGGCGTACTTGGATTGCATCAGAACTCGCCCTCTTTTTCCCAACGAGCGATAACCGCGGTAGCAAGACAGTTGCCCACAAGGTTGGTGGCTGTTCGTGCCATATCCATTAAAACATCTACACCCAAGATTACTTCAATTGGCCAGTCTGGTAGGCCAAATTGAGAGCAAGTACCAGCTAAAATGACTAGGGAGGCTCTGGAGACACCTGCCACACCCTTACTAGTGAGCATTAAGCTGAACACAATTAGCAACTGTTGGCTCCAATCTAGATGAATACCTGCTGCCTGTGCTACGAAGATGGTAGCGAGGGAAAGGTAGAGGGTTGATCCATCGAGGTTAAAGCTGTATCCGGTAGGTAGGACAAAAGAGACAATTTTGCGTGGCACACCGAAGGCCTCCATGTTTCTAAGGGCCATTGGTAGTGCTGATTCGCTTGAGGAGGTGGCGAAAGCTAGCGTAGCGGGCTCCTTCACTGCAGCGATAAACTTTTTGACTGGAATTTTTAACCAGATCATAAGTGGTACAAAAACAATCAAGATAAAAACAGCAAGAGCACTATATAGGGTTAGCACAAGTAAACCTAGGTTTTTCAAGATACCAATTCCTTTATCTCCAACGGTGTAGGCAATGGCGCCGCCTACGGCAAAGGGTGCCATTTTCATCACCAAGTCTGTAAATTTGAACATTACTTCAGCTAGGGATTCCATGAACTCCATCATTGGGCGTTTGTGCCCTTCAGATACAAACATGAGTCCGATGGCGAAAAGGATGGCGAATACGACAACTTGCAACACTTGTCCATCGGCAATTGATTTAGCTATATTTTCTGGGAAAATATGCAAAATCAAATCCTTCCAATCGCTTTTTTTGGCTGGCTGTACAAATTCGGCCTGTTTACCGTGGTAGTCGATATTAAGTCGAACTCCTTTTGCGGTGGAATCGACTGCAAAGCTGAGCTGTTCTGGCTGAACTGTTCTTTTTTCTGCAATAGGAGGCTTTGGGATACCCTCTCCTGCACGGCTATAGTTAATAGCTGCCAATCCAATCACCAAGGCTACCGTTGTTACTATTTCAAAATAAATCAAGGCCTTTAGGCCCATTCTTCCCACTTGTTTGAGGTTAGAGTGGCCGGCGATACCTATCACAAGGGTAGCAATCAGCAGGGGCCCAATGATTGTTTTGATGAGTTGAATAAATATCTTGGAGAATATATTTAAGTGCTTGGCAATTGCAGGAAAATCGTATCCAAATTCACCCCCAACCAGCATACTGATAAATATCCAAAAGGTAAGTGTTCGATCTTTTTTGGCAGCAACTAGAGTGCCAAGAAAAGTCCATCGCAGTGCGGCGGGAAGCCATGAGGGCAGTAAAATCCATTCAAACGCTTGGAGGGTAGTAGTTATGGCAGCTGCCACAAATGCAACGACAGCTGCAATGGTTATCGATTTGTTCATAAATAGTGGAATGATGCAAATGCTAAGTTGGGCGAAAATAGGCAGTATTTTTTTATTCCGTGCATCCATGCGTATTTGTTCCTCGATTATCTGCTTTAGGAGGTTGTTTTTGTCCGAAAAGGGGGCTCGGGCATCTAGCCAAACTGACATTTTGTCACTTTTGAAGGAGAGGCATAATCTTTGAAAAAAGTAAAGCGCATCCTCAACCTCTATCAGAAGTGTGATGGTAGGTTGATTGAGGAATTACGATAGTTGTATTTAATTCAATTGATCAGGATGCATTTAGGTAGATCAAAACTCTAAGTAGTTAACGTCCATTATATCATTTAACACAAATAAGCAATTATGCAAACAGGTACTATCTCCGTACAGACTGAGAATATTTTTCCCATTATTAAAAAATTCCTCTATTCTGATCATGAGATATTTCTCCGTGAATTAGTCTCCAATGCAGTAGATGCCACCTCTAAACTAAAGGTATTGGCACAGCGAGGGGAGGTTAGTGGAGAAATTGGCGATACGACGGTTGAGGTGATATTGAAAGCGGAAGAGAAGCAGTTGATTATTCGAGATCGTGGGATCGGGATGACGGAAGAAGAGGTATTAAAATACTTGAATCAAATTGCTTTTTCCAGTGCGGCTGAGTTTTTAGAAAAATACCAAGACAGCAGTGTAATTGGTCATTTTGGTCTTGGGTTTTACTCTGCTTTTATGGTAGCCTCCAAGGTGGAGGTGCAGACGAAGTCTTGGAAACCAGGTAGTCAAGCCGTTCGATGGACCTGTGAGGGTTCTCCAGAATACACGTTGGAGCAAATTGAAAAAGCGGATCGTGGAACAGATATCATTCTGCATATCAGTGAAGAAAATGAGGCGTTTTTAGAAAAATCCAAGATTGATGAGTTGTTGGAAAAGTACTGTAAGTATTTGCCAGTTCCTATTCAGTTTGGGATGAAGACGGAGTATTTTGAGACGGGAGAGGGAGAAGATAAAAAGGAGGAAACGCGCGAAGTTCCTAATATAATTAACAACCCAACCCCTATTTGGAAAAAGGCACCCAATGAGTTGTCGGAAGAAGATTACAAATCGTTTTACCGAGAGCATTATCCGATGTCACCGGATCCAATGTTTTGGATTCATTTAAACATTGATTATCCATTCAACTTGACGGGGGTATTATATTTCCCCAAATTGGGCAATGCGATGGAGGTGTCTCGGAATAAAATTCACCTTTACTGCAATCAGGTTTTTGTTACGGATGACGTGCGTAACATTGTTCCGGAGTGGTTGCAGCTGCTGCATGGTGTAATTGATTCACCAGACATCCCATTAAATGTATCGCGTTCGTATTTGCAGAGCGATGGCAATGTGAAGAAGATTAGCGATTACATTGCGAGGAAAGTGGCGGATAAGTTACATGAGTTATACAAGCAGGATCGTGCCGCTTTTGAAGAAAAATGGAAGGATTTGGGTGTCTTTGTGAAGTATGGAATGGTAGCGGATGAAAAGTTCCAAGATCGTGCTCGGCAGTTTGCTTTCCTATCAAACACAGAGGGTAAGCACTTTTTGTTAGAGGAATATAAAGATCAGATCAAGGACTTACAAACAGACAAGCATAATAAGGTAGTTGCTATTTATACGAATGATCCTGCTGGGCACGATGCTCTAATTCAGGCAGCCAAGCGCCGCAATTATGATATTTTAGTGATGGATACGGTATTGGATAATCACTGGATGCAGCACTTGGAGTACCGTTCGGATTTGGGCTTCCTTTTTGTCCGAATTGACTCTGATACGTTAGATAATTTAGTACAGAAAGAGGAAGAAAAAACATCGGTATTAAGTGAGCAAGAGACGGAGACGGTCAAAAAGACATTTGAAGGGCTAGTAAAAGGAGGGTTTGGGACGCAAGTGGAGTGTAAGCCATTGGCACCAGATGATGCCCCAGTAAGCATTACAAAGCCTGAATTTATGCGCCGTATGCGAGAAATGCAGGCATTACATGGTGCCATGGGGGAGATGCCAGAGTCTTATAATGTTGTGATTAATACCAATCATCCCTTGGTGGCACAGCAGTTAGTTGCCAAAGAGCAGGAGGAAGAACGCGTTGAGATGGCGCAGTATTTATATGATCTTGCGCTTTTGCAGCAGGGGATGTTAAAGGGAGCTGCGCTTACCAAGTTTATTGAGAAGACTATTACAAAAATAGGATAAGGGAGTAGAAGGGCGTCCTGACAGGGCGCCCTTGTTTTTTCAAAATATTGTAAATTAATAGATTATGAGACACCTAAGCCTTTTTGCCATTTTAGTAGCAGTAATTCAATTTTCTTGTTCTTCCTCTCCGGATGCGGAACGTAAAATAGTGCAGGGGGGCGTACTTTCTGCGTTAGATTTTGCGACTGCCCTTCAGCAGGCGGGGCCTGCTACGATTTTAGATGTTCGAACCCCCTCTGAGTTTGCAGGAGGGCATATTGTAGGTGGGGAAAACGCGGATATTTCGAGTGGGGCGTTTGAGAAGAGAGTGAGCGAACTGGACGTGTCGAAGCCTGTTTTTGTCTATTGTTTGAGTGGGGGAAGAAGTGCCTCTGCGGCGCAGTATTTAAAGGGACGTGGGTTTAAGAGGGTGTATGATTTGCAGGGTGGAATCATGCAGTGGCGTGCTGCGAAACTACCATTGGAACAGGGTGGAGGAGGCGCTAAGGGTGCTGAAATGTCGCAGCAAGCGTATGAAGAATTAATAAAATCGGATCAATTGGTGCTAGTTGATTTTTATGCGGAGTGGTGCCAACCTTGTAAGAGAATGGCCCCATATTTAGCTGAAATTAGCAAAGAAATGGCCGATAAGGTAAAGGTAGTGCGCATTGATGTGGAGGCGAATCGGGCGCTGTCTGAAAAGATTGGCGTGACGATGCTGCCTACACTTCTACTCTATAAAGGTGGGAAAGTGAGCTGGAAGCAAGAGGGATTTATTGAAAAGGAAGCGGTCGTTAAGCAAATAGCGTCGCGGTAGCTCGTAGGGTTGTACGTCTATGGCGAACGGTTTTCCTTCCGGTTGGAGGATGGATTGCAGTTGAAAAAAGGTGCCTAGCGGCTTCCTATCATCGAAAAGGAGTGGTGCTGCTTTTACAATAAATCAGCACCTTCTGTGCCTACTCCTGCCCCAATGGCTACTCCCATTCCACTGAGTCGTACGGCGGCAATGATATGTGAGGAAACACGTTCAACGATGGGTTTTTTGACGGGGCCTAGCCCCATGATACCCGTCCACCAACTATCTATAGATATGGGGTAGTTGGGGCATACCACTTCGTGAAGGAAGGTAGTTAATGCGGTTCGAATTACTTCATTTGCAGCGAATTGGTCTGTTTTTTCACCTTCCAGATCGATATTGCGGGCGCCACCCAATAAAATTCTATCATCAATATTACGGAAATAAATATAGCCACGGTCATAGTGGAAGCAGCCTTTTACTTTTAAGTTTGGAATTGGGTGGGTAATGAGCACTTGGTTTCTGGCTGGCCATACGTCGAGTTGTGGAAGGAGTTGGCGTGCAAAGCCGTTTGCACAAATAATGGCTTGTTCTGCTTGGATGCTCCAGCCGGCCTCGGTGAGGAGTTCAACGCCTTGAGTGGTGTCTTCTATTTGGGTAATATTGATGCCGTTCCACAGCTCAATCCCTTTTTCGCGCGCCTTGTTAAGGAGGGCGGCCATCATCTGGCCGGTATGGATTTGTCCTTCTGCTTGGTTAATAATCAGGTTTTGGACACCATTAAACCCAAATGCTGGTAGTTCAGTGGTTGCTTTTTTGTAAACTTCTGGGTGTCCGGTAATGGCACCCGCCAACCGATTAAATTCGGTTAATTGGTCCAAACAGGATTCAAAAAGGGTGTTTTCTGCCTTGGTGAAGAGTTCGTATCCGCCATGTTGAAAGTAGCTAATGGCGGAATCACCGGTGATTTTTCGCAGTTGCTGAAGGCCTTTCCAGCGGCGTTCGACCACGCTCCAGACGGTATTGGCGGGGGTATGTTGCAGGTCATCGAGCAGTTCAGTCATGGAGCCGAAGCAAGCGAATCCTGCGTTTTTAGTGCTGGCTCCAAGCGGTAAGCCACCACGTTCAATGATTGCAACTCTATATTGTGGAAATCGTTCTTTGGCGCGTATGGCGGCAGAGAGGCCGACGAGACCACTTCCGACTATTACGAGGTCAATATTTTTGAGGAAGGATTCTCGCTCCCAATAGCTAAGCTCATAAGTCATGATTTGAACACCATTTCTAGCACATCCGGTGTTTTGATTTCTCCGAATCCGGTAAGGTGCAGTTGATAATATTGAATTAATTTTTGCAGTAGGTTTTTACGTTCAGCTGGTGTCCAGCGAAGGGTGTGCGCTTGTTCTATGGGAAGTTCTAGGAGTGCGGCTAATTGTTGGGTTTGTTCTGGGGCTAAGAAATACCCGTGTAAAGGCTGAAATGGGCAATGTTTTCCTTCTTTTAAGTCGAAAAAAGAAGAAGCAGGGCCAGCGGGGAGTTGTGGTTGAAACCCCAAAAAGTCCGTTAGATTTGCAAGGAAATGTAGATGAATATGGGCCACTGGGTGTTGTGTTGCATCTAAAAATTCGACTGTTTTTTTTAGGAAATCAAACAGGTCAGGTTGTGTAGCTCCTGGTTGGAGGCATTTTCGTAGCACTTCAGCCATAAAAAGTGCTACGGTCCCTTTGGTTAACTCAAACGGTATACTGGTTAGAATTGGTTCGGCTCTGCATTCTTTGAGGCGTTGTAGGACATCTGGATCTTCTTTCCAATAGCTGATAATATCAACGGGAGTCATGGCTTGGAACAGACCAAACGGCATATTGGAGCGTGCCTTTCGGACGCCACCAGCGATGAAAGAGCAGAGGCCTTTTTCCTCCGTAAAAATATCTGTGATTACGCTCGTTTCGGCGTATCGGAGGGTACGGATGACAATACCTTTTGTTTGCAGCACGTTGGGAGCCGAATTATAACGGTTACAAAAGTAAGAAAATTTAGGAGGATAAGACGGATGTGTTGCTGCCAGAGTGTGGGGTATTGGAGGAAGCGTTTATTCTTTTTTTTGCAGTATATCAGCGACGGAGCTGGGGCGTCGTTGAGGTTCCCAGGAGAAGCCCTCTAGTTTTTTCCCACTATTTCCATCTTTACTTACTGGGGAGAACTTTCCTTGGGGAGTATTATAGAACTTAATGTTATTGACTTGGTTATTGCCGAAGTAGAGCTTCATTTCGGCACATTTAGTTTGGTTCACACCGATATATGCCCGTTTGTCGTCAAGTGCATAGTAGACTGCTTCAGCGCTTCCTTCAACGAGCATTTCGCGCAATTCGTTTTCTTTAAAATAGGCAGTATTGTATCTGCCTTTGATTTGGTTGAAGAGACGACCATCTTCTGAATTAATAACGAAGGCATTTTCTTGGAGCCAAATTTTATCCAATTTTTTATCCCGCAGTGCCATTTTGATGGTATCGGCTGAGAACTGGGAGGTGTCGGACCATATTAGGGGTGTGTCTTTTATTTTATAAAACCAAAAAATAGAATCAGTGGTGCTGAACGAGAGGGAATCGCTGATTGCCTGTAGGTCTTGCTTAAAAATACGGACATCCCGATAGGCTAGGATGGTGCGTGCATCGGTGCTGGAGTCGGGGCGATAGGCGACCAAGGTATCTGCTGCAAGGTAGAGTGTATCGGCTTCAACCAGTGTTTTGAGCAGCGGGCGTCCGGTAGGGTCGCTGGGCGAACTACTTCCAAAGGCGTGTAGGTAGTCGGTTTGTTTATTATAATCAATTCGATGGGATTGGACAATCAATTGACTGGCGGTGTCTTGCCAGATTACATTGCCCTCTGCCACGCCATTACCGAGTTGGTCATTGAATTGAAGAGAGTCGGCTTCTATGATATTGGGAGGGTCGCTTAGTTGTCCTCTTCCTTGAAGTGCGTATTGTTCATTTCGGCTATCATATCGAAGGCGTTCTCCGGTTATGGTTCGGGTGCTGTCTTTGTAATAAGCATTTCCGACCAGGGTAGCGACTTCGGTATTGGCGTTGTATCGGATGACATTTGCCTGAACGAGTTTCCCAGGTTCTTCAATATAGGCAGAGTCTTGGAGGATATATTCTTCTGTGACGCCTTGCCAGATCATTTTGACAGCGCGGCCTTTTTGGTCTTTACGGGCGTACTGAGGATTTTTATCAAATTCGGCGAAATCATTTTCGATATCATAGAAACCACTTTCACAATAGATTCGGCTTTCTCGTTCAGAGATAAGAGTTGGTGCGACGAAGTAAGCCGTATTTAGTTCGGTATTAAACAGCATGGTATCCGTCCGAACTGTAAAGTCTGGGTCCGTAACAAGTACATTTCCTTTAAAACGGATTTCGTCTAGGTCTACGTAGTAATACCCTTTTTGGCTAGAGAGTTGGCTTTTCCCATTGGAAAGTCGTGCGCCATTTTGGTAAGAGGCTATTTTAGTAGCGACATCGTAGTGAAGTTTTTGGGTATAGAGTTTTTGTTCTCCTTTTTGGAGGATGACATTATTAAAAAGATCACTTTTTCGGGTGAGGCCATAATAGTGGGCGGAGTCCGCAAAGATATTAACAGTATCTTCCTGAGCGATAACGACTTTTCCTTTCAGAATTGCGTCATCTTGATCCACAAGAGCGGTATCACAGTAAATCAGGGTATTTCCTTCTCGGAGCCTGACATTTCCACTAAGTTTACGGAGTTCCCTTCCTTTTCGGAGGAAGCCTTCGGAGGTTTCTGCGCTCTCGATTTTCAGTTTAGAGCTGGTATCCTGAACGGTTGCAGCGGTTTGCTGAGCAAAGAGGTAGTTGCTGGTAGCTGTTAGCAGCAGAGACAGCAGGGGTAGGAGGAAGTTTGGATGCCTCATCTTCCCATATGAATCAGGAGAACACTTACGTCCGCTGGGCTTACGCCGGAGATTCGGCTGGCTTGGCCGAGGGTAAGTGGTCGGATTTTACTTAGTTTAGTACGTGCTTCCATGCTAAGCGCGTGTATAGCATGGTAGTCGAACTGTTCGTGGAGATGCAAGTCCTCAAGGCGGTTCATTTTTTCCACCATGTCGCGTTCTTTTTGGATATATCCATCGTACTTCATAGAGATTTCGGCGAGCTCGATAAATTCCTGTTCGAAGGTATGAAGGAACGATTGAAGTTCTGGAAGTGCTGCTGCTAGGGCTCCGATACCAACTTGTGGACGAAGTAAAAGGTTGTATAGTTTGGTTTTTTGAGCGGCGGGGGCTGTTTGAGCTTGGATTAGATAAGGGTTTACTTCTTCAGGATGAACAGAGGCGTTTCGGAAGAACGCTTCGATTTCGGAAACTGCTTGGTTTTTAGCATTAACGCGATCCATTCTGATGTCGGCGCCCATCATGCCCAATCGGTGGGCGATTGGAGTAAGTCGAAGGTCAGCGTTATCTTGTCGGAGTAAAATTCGATATTCTGCTCGGCTGGTAAACATTCGGTAGGGTTCATCGGTCCCTTTATTTACCAGGTCGTCAATCAATACACCGATGTATGCTTCTGACCGTTTAAGGATGAGCGGGTCTTCCTCTTTGATAGCGAGTGCGGCATTGATACCAGCCATAAGTCCTTGACAGCCTGCCTCTTCGTATCCTGTGGTTCCATTTATTTGGCCTGCGAAAAAAAGATTTTTGACGAGGTGTGTTTCTAGGGATAATTTTAACTGGGTAGGTGGGAAAAAGTCGTATTCGATGGCATATCCTGGGCGGAACATTTTTGCATTTTCCAACCCGGGAACAAGTTGGAGGGCCTTATATTGCACCTCTTCAGGGAGCGAAGAGGAAAAGCCATTGATATAGATTTCGCAGGTGTCTCGTCCTTCAGGTTCAATAAAGAGTTGATGGCTATCTTTTTCGCTGAATCGGTCTATTTTATCTTCGATACTGGGGCAATACCGGGGGCCGAGGCCTTGGATTCGGCCATTAAACATGGGCGATTGGTCGAAGCCAGTTCGGAGGGTGTCGTGTACTTTTTGGTTCGTGTGGGTGATGTAACAGGGCATTTGGTTGGTGAGTGCAGGGGTATCTGTGTAAGAGAACTTGCCAGCGGGCTCATCTCCTGGTTGCACTTCACATTTAGAGTAGTCGATGGTTCTACCGTCGATTCTGGGAGGGGTTCCGGTTTTCATTCGGCCGGCTTCAAATCCTAGTTCAATGAGTTGTTCGGTAATACCTTTTGCAGCGGACTCACCAGCGCGGCCGCCACCGAGTTGTTTTTCTCCGATATGAATAATACCATTTAAAAAGGTGCCATTGGTTAGTACTACCGCTTTGCTCTCAATTTCAAGTCCCATGCCCGTGTAGACACCTTGTACACGGCCGTCTTTGATGATCAGGCCTTTCACCATGTCTTGCCAGAAATCGATATTGGGGTGTTCTTCTAGCATTTGGCGCCATTTCCGAGCGAATTGGTTGCGGTCGCTTTGGGCACGTGGACTCCACATGGCGGGGCCTTTTGATCGGTTCAGCATACGAAACTGGACCATAGTATGGTCTGTGACGATACCGGAGTAGCCACACAGCGCATCTATTTCGCGGACGATTTGCCCTTTTGCCACTCCTCCCATGGCTGGGTTACAGCTCATTTGGGCGATAGTTTGCATGTTCATGGTAGCAAGCAAGACTTTGCAGCCCATATTTGCTGCGGCCACTGCCGCCTCGCAGCCGGCATGGCCGGCGCCTACAACAATTACATCGTATTTTTGAAACATAAGGGTGCAAAGATACGGGTTTGACGTGGAAATTAAGAACGCAAACTGTTGGGTTCGTTTTTGCGAGCGGAAGTTGCGATGGCAAGAAAGGGATGTTACTGACCTTACTAGCAGAGGGTCTAAAGGTGTAGTGGCCTGATTAAATTTTTACTTTAACCCTTTTTATAGATAAAAATAATGTTTTTCAATATTGATTCGGCCCGCTTATCTTTGCTCACTGTTTATCACCCATTTTTGATAATCGTTAAATTATGAGCATACAACCTACACCTTCCCCTTATCTGAAATACCAGTATAAGTCCTGTGAGAATATTCCAGTTAAGATTTGGGACGATTCGAAGTCGGGCTGCAATCATGTGGCTCGTTCCATTGCCTTAGCCATTCGGCAGAAACAGCAAGATGGAGAGAAGATAGTGCTTGGTTTAGCTACGGGGTCCTCACCAATTAAAGTGTATGAGGAGCTGGTTCGGTTGCACCGCGAGGAGGGATTAAGTTTTAGGAATGTGGTTACGTTTAATTTGGATGAGTATTATCCGATGGCACCGGATGCCCAGCAGAGTTATGTGCGTTTTATGAAGGAATACCTATTTGACCACGTCGATATTCCAAAAGAGCATATTCATATTCCAGATGGTGCGTTGGTAATGCAAGATGTTGATGCCTTTTGTAGGCAGTATGAGAAAAAGATTCAAGAGCACGGAGGGATAGATATTCAGATTTTAGGAATAGGACGCACGGGGCATATTGGATTTAATGAGCCAGGCTCTTGGGAAGATTCAAAGACAAGGTTGGTTCGTTTGGACAATCTTACTCGTCGAGATGCTATAAAGGATTTTATTCGGGAAGAGAATGTGCCTTACCGAGCTATTACGATGGGAATTGGGACCATTATGGGTGCGCGAACCATCTATTTGATGGCATGGGGTAGTCACAAGGCTTCTATTGTCCGAGAGGCAGTGGAGGGAGGAATTAATCCATCAGTTCCAGCTTCCTATTTACAAGAGCATCCAAATGTAAAGGTATATGTGGATGAACCGGCGGCATCCGATTTAACTCGATTTAAGGCGCCTTGGTTAATAGGGATGTGTGCTTGGACGGATGATTTGATTTGTCAAGCGGTTGTATGGCTTTCTCAGACGACTGGAAAGCCAATTTTAAAGTTGACGGATGAGGATTATGCGGAGCATCATCTTGGAGAGTTGATAATGGAGTTCGAAAATGCGTATACGATTAACATTAAGATATTTAATCGGCTTCAACATACCATTACGGGATGGCCAGGGGGTAAGCCGAATGCGGATGACACGCTGCGTCCAGAGCGGGCACAGCCGGTTAAGAAGCGTGTTATTCTATTTAGCCCGCATCCTGATGACGATGTTATTTCAATGGGCGGGACATTTTTACGGTTGGTAGAGCAGGGGCATGATGTGCATGTTGCTTACCAGACATCTGGCAATATTGCGGTTCATGACCACGACGCGCGTCGATTCATGGAGTTTATAAGTGAGTTCGAGATGAAGGTGGGTATCAACAACGAGGATTTGCAGAAAATGAAGAAGAAGGTCCTCAAGTTTTTGGATAATAAGCAGCCAAATCAGCCAGATATTGACGAGGTTCGGTTTATAAAAGGATTAATCCGAAGGGGGGAGGCCCGTGCTGGAGCCCGTTTTTGTGGTTTAGCAGATGACCACATTCATTTTTTAGATTTGCCGTTTTATGAGACGGGCCGCACCCGAAAAAAGCCCATGGGAGATGAGGATATTGAAATTACTACCCAGTTGCTGGAAGCGGTGAAGCCGCATCAGGTCTTTGCTGCGGGCGACTTAGCTGATCCACATGGGACGCATGCGGTTTGTTTAGAGGCAATCTTTGAGTCACTGCGTCGGATAAAAGAAGCTGGTAAACCCTGGATTAAGGATTGTTGGCTTTGGTTATACCGTGGAGCGTGGCATGAATGGGCTATTCACGAAGTGGAGATGGCGGTTCCCTTAAGTCCCCAACAATTATTAAAGAAGCGGAAAGCCATTTTTACGCATCAGAGTCAGAAAGACCAACCCCCTTTTCCTGGGGAAGATCCGAGAGAATTTTGGCAACGAGCGGAAGACCGAAATAGAGATACCGCGAGTATGTATCGAAAGTTAGGACTAGCCGAATACGAGGCCATGGAGGCCTTCCGTCGTTGGCATTTCTAGGGGAATGATCACCTTGGGGGTTGATTTATATCAGTCCTCTTTTGGGAGTGGCACACCTACTTTTGCGTAAAACGATCCATAACTTATGAATAGATTAGAAAAGAAAGTAGCAATCGTCACAGGGGCTGCTGGAGGAATGGGTGCTGCTATAGCACGCTTGTTTGCAGAAGAAGGGGCCAAAGTGGTGGCAACGGATGTTCAGGTAGAAAAGTTGACCAATTGGGTCAATTTGGCGCATTCTGAAGGGTTGGCCATCAGCGCCTTGGAGCATGATGTGGTTTCTGAGACTGATTGGGCTCGGATAGTTGATTTTGCCGTTACTTTATACGGTGGTTTGGATATTTTGGTGAATAATGCTGGTATTTACCGGCCGATGGAAACTACGGAGGCCACTAGCCTTGCACAGTGGCAACATGTTATTGATACGAACCTCACTAGTGCTTTTATAGGAGCTAAGACTGCTTTGCCCCATTTGAAGCGCTCTGGGAAAGGTGCCATTGTTCACATCTCTTCCATCGCTGGACTTGTTGGCGGGAACGGGGCGGCGTACAGTGCGTCTAAGGCGGGTATGCGTTTATTGAGCAAGGACCAAGCCGTCGAGTTTGCTCCCTTTAATATTCGGGTCAATTCTATTCATCCTGGTGGTGTGTTGACTCCCATGACGGAGGGTATGCTCGCGATGGATCCGGCTGCATTGGATGCGATGATGAAAGCGATGTGTCCGCTCGGCAGAATTGGACAAGCGAATGAAATTGCTTATGGTGCGTTGTATTTGGCTTCCGATGAGGCTTCGTATGTTACTGGGAGCGAGTTAGTAATTGATGGCGGATTGGCCGCTCGGTAATAAAATTAGAAGTGTTAAAAGAGAGCCCCAGTTGACTTGCATTTCAACTGGGGCTTATTTTTGGACTTAAGGTTTGTTTACAGTAGGGTTGCCCAAGTGTTCGTGCAAGAATTGAGTCATTGCCCGGTATAAGTGTAAGCGGGCAGCTTTGTCCCCAATGCCATGGTTACGATTTGGATAAATCATTCCTTTAAATTGCTTGTTGTACTTAATCAATTCGTTGGTCATTTCAGCGCTATGTTGGAAATGCACATTGTCATCGGTGAGGCCATGGACCAACATATAGTTGCCGTCTAGAAGTTCTGCGAAGTTGACGGGAGAGTTCTCTTCGTATCCTTTTGGATTTTCTTGGTGGGTCCGCATATACCGTTCGGTATAAATGGAGTCGTACCATTTCCAATTGGTAACTGGAGCGACAGCTATAGCGGAATTAAAGGTTTTTCCGCCTTTTAGTAGGCAAAGGCTAGAGAGGTATCCTCCAAAGCTCCAACCGAAAATTCCAATTTTAGCCGCATCAATAAAGGGGAGCTGGCCTATATGGCGCGCGGCAGCGATCTGATCGATTGCTTCGAGTTTGCCAAGTTGGAGATAAGTAGCTTTTTTAAAGGCCTCTCCACGCGCTCCTGTACCGCGGTTGTCTACACAAACAACGACAAATCCTTGTTGGACAAGCATTTGGAACCACCAGTAGTTCTGCCCTTTCCATTGATCAAGTGCCTGTTGGCTGCCAGGGCCTCCATACGCAAACATGAGGACAGGGTGCTTCGTGCCCTCTGGGCTGTTTTTGGGGCGCATCATAAATGCGTTTAGGTGTCCCTGCCACGGACCACCCTCCTCGGTAGCTTCATAGTTTAATGGAATTTGGAAAAACGTAGCTGGCACGGTTCCATATTCTTCTTGGATCTGGTGGACACGTTCATTTTGTTCAAGTGTTCTGACAACGGTGCCCATTCGATCCAAAACGGCGAATCTAGGAGGGTCATTTAAAGTAGAGAAGCTGTTGATCCAATAGTCAAAATTGCCGCTAAACTGAGCTGTATGGAATCCAGGAGCATCGGATATTTTTTTGGTATTTTTCCCATTCAAAGAGGCGAAATAAATTTCGCGCTGCATTGGACTAACAGCTGCTGCCTGGTAAAATACTTGCTGGTTTTCCTCATCCACACCATAAAATGCAGTGACATCAAAATTCCCCTTTGTTAAAGCGGCTTTTTCTTTGCCTTTCATATCGTAGCGGTAAAGGTGGTTGAAGCCACTTTTTTCACTTTGCCAGATAAATCCGGATCCATCTGTCAAGAAAAGAGGCTCATGCAGGTCCAAGTAACTTGGGTTTGTTTCTTCCATCAAGACAGCTGTTTTTCCAGAAGTAGGCTGTGCTGTAATAAGCCACAGGTGATTTTGATGTCGGTTCATTCGAGTGATGCATAAGCTGCCTTTGGGCGTCCAAGTAATTCTTGGTAAATAGTCTTCTTTTTCGGCGCCAGTATTTATTTCTAGTGTTTTTTGGGTTTCCAGCTGGTAAATGTGAGCAGATACAAGGGCATTGGCTTCACCGACCTTTGGATATTTAAATTTGACCAGGGAGGGGTAGGACTCTCCATTGTATTCTTCCATGGTCATTTCAGGGACGGCGCGTTCGTCGAAACGCAGGTAGGCCAAGTATTTTCCGTCGGGGCTCCATTCAAAGGCTCGAACCAATTCAAATTCCTCCTCATAAACCCAGTCAGAGGTACCATTAATAATTTCGTTGATTTTACCATCGGTGGTAATTGGCGAAGTAGTATTGGTGGTCAGGTCTTTGATGTAGATATTATTATCGACTACAAAGGCTACTTTTTTGTTATCGGGAGAGAACGTAGTATATTGTTGTTTGGCAATGTCGTACACGGCATTTGCCTCCGATCCGTCAGTAGAAGCTGTAAAGAAATAGGCTTTTGAGCTCCAGCGATAGATCGATTTACTTTGGACGGTAAGAAGCAGTTTGGATTCATCCTGACTAAAGCTATAACCGTCGATGCTTCCTTTCCAGTTAGGGGAAGTGGAAGTAGCCTGTTTGGCATCGAAAAGAACTTTCGTTTTTTGTCCTGTGCGAAGATCAAACTCTTCGATTTTGCCATCGTTCAGAGCGGTATAGTGGGTTCCATCCTTCTTAAAGTGAATTCCCCGAGGTCCGCCTTTGGTTTGGAAGGTTCCTTTTTCCCAAATATCTTCAAGAGTAATTGTCTTGGATTGGGCAAGTAAGGGCTGTAGGATGCTAGCGGTGCAGAGGAGAAGCAGGGAATAAACAGCCCAGAGGAGCGGATTTCGTTGAATGCGCATAAAGTGATTTGTTTTAAACCAAGTCTGCTTATTAAGTTGGCACAGGAGAGTGTAGTAATTGGAGGTGAGTGGTGTTTCCTCAAGGATGGTCTCTCTTTGTGTACTTTAAAACAGCATTTAGTGGAATAGAATTTTATATAAAGTCTGGGCAAAGATAACAGAATCTTTAAACGGTAACTTTATTACATTTGCCCAATAAAGCGGTGGTAAACCTGTTTTAGGATTACCGTATTTTTCGGATGAGGGTTAGTGTAATGGGAGGAGCAATCATTGTGATTGTATGAGATGGAACAACGGCCACTTGGTGAGGTATTTGTTTTAGAACGCCGCCAGATAATGGTGGTATTGATGTTAGAATAAGAGATAAACTATGCATAAAGAACTCCGACAACGTTACAATTCGGCATTTACCGCTGAGAAGTACCAGGCCTTTTTGAACACGATGAATACGGCGTACGGTGAGCCTGTTACATTTAGGATAAGTGAGACTCCTGTGTTTGTACCGGCCTACTTAAGGGATCGGTTGCTTCAGGGGGTAGAGGATATCTGTAAGGTGATTACTGATCCTGGTTTTCGGGCGAAGACGGAAGGCTCCATTCCTCCTGGTTTACGTGTCCCGAAGGAAGATCCGAATACGGTTTTTTTACAGTTAGATTTTGGGATTTGCCGGGATGCGGATGGACAATTGACGCCACAGTTGATTGAAATGCAGGGGTTTCCTTCTCTGTATTTTTTCCAGCACTTGTTGGCAAGCTCCTATCGCGCACATTTTGATATTCCCTCTGACTGGAACCATTTATTTGGGGATTTGGAGGAGCACAGCTACATCGAGATGTTAAGGGAGATTATTGTTGGGGATAGTCGGCCAGAGAACACGGTACTTTTGGAGATAGAGCCTCAAAAGCAGAATACAAGAATTGATTTTTGGGGCACCCAAAAATATTTGGGTATAAAAGTGCTTTGTTTAAGTGAGGTTAAGCGCTCGGGTCATGATTTGTATTATTTGGACGATGTGGGGAAGCGGGTGTCGATTGATCGGATATACAATCGGATTATTTTTGATGAATTAGATCGTCGTTCTGAGCTACCGAGGGAGTGGAATTTGACGGAGGAAGTGAATGCTCAATGGGTAGGGCATCCTAATTGGTTTTTTAGGATTTCGAAATATGCATTGCCGCTTATCCAATCTGATTTTGTACCGGAGACCCACTTTTTATCTGATTTGCAAGTGATTCCGCAGGATTTGGATCAGTGGGTATTGAAGCCCTTGTTTTCATTTTCCGGACAGGGAGTACTGATAAATGTGACCAGGGAGGACATTGAGGCGGTGAAAGATCCTTCCAACTATATTTTGCAGCGCAAGGTTGAGTATGTTCCTGGGGTGGAGACTCTGGACCCATTGGATCCTGCAAAGTGTGAGATTCGTATGATGTTATTATGGAATCCCAAGTGGGAAAAGCCCAGGCTTGTTACCAACCTGGTTCGAATGAGTAAGGGAGAGATGGTGGGCGTCCGTTACAACATGGGTAAAGACTGGGTGGGGGCGAGTGTGGGTTTTTTTGAGCCTACTGTTTTTTAAACTTCCCGTCTTTCCAATCGTTAAAAAATTGTGCCCAAGCTAGAGGGCTGAAGATATTCATAGGAGGTACTTGGCCCATGTAAGTGAACTCACGGGTTTGTTGTCTGAGGTAAAAATTAGCCCCTTCTTTTCCTGAGTAAGCGACGATATCATCGTTTTTGCGGGCTTGGGCGAGGTAATCGTTGGCAATATTTTCTGCGGCTCTTTTTTGTAGTTCTGGGGTGACATCCATTTTTAGGAACTCGATTTTAAAGTGTTGTTTGGATGGCCAGGCGAAAATTACGGTCTCGGGTAGGGTAATGGTATCCTGTGGAAGGAACTGGACGACAGAGTATCGGGCCTGCGTGAGGGTGTCTGGGATAGTGATGGTGCGTGTTTCGAGTCCCATGTAGGTAAAACGAACGCGGTCGCCCTTTTCGACGACGATGGAGAAGAATCCCCTGTAATCGGAGTAAGTTCCTCGTTTTTTATCGGGCAAAAAGATGGTAGCATAGGGAACAGGGGCGAGTCCTTTTCCATCATCGGTGACGAGCAGGCCGGAGAATTGAATCAGCTTGGCATCCTCTTGTTCTTGTTGTTGGGCTTTAGCGGAGAAGCTGAGTAGGATTGCCAGAAAACTCCAAATGATACGCTTTTGCATGGGTTTAGTTTTTATGCGGTAAAAACGCAACTTACGAACGTTTTGCTGCCTAATTAGACAAAGGTACGGGAAATCTTAGGGCCTTCACCAAACATTAACGACAATTACTATTACTTTTGCCCTGATTTATCGTTATATGCTTAAACCTTTAAACAAAATTTTATTTAACAATGCTTAATACGTTAAAAATTGGTCTATTGATGTGTTTTTTCGCGGTAGCTACGGCTGTTCAGGCGCAGAAACCGGAGAAATTTGGACACATGAATTTGGGCAATTTGCTGGATAATTTAACAGAAACCAAGCAAGCAAACATCGCTTTGGAGGCTTTTGTTGCAAAGTATTCTACTTCCGTAGATTCGATGCAAAAATCCCTTGAGTTGGAAATCAAGACCTTTCAGGACCAGTACCGCTCTGGTGCTTTGACGCAGGTAGTTGCGCAGGAGCGCTATGCAGAGTTAGAGAAAAAGGAGAAAGCTTTTACAGCTTATCAACAATCGGCCGAGCAGTCGGTGAGTGCCAAGCGGGACGAGTTATTGAAGCCGATTTTAGAAAAAGTGTATGAGGCGATCAAGGCAGTTGCGAAAGAGAACGGGTATGCGATGATTTTTGATACGTCTACCGGTGCCGCTTTATATGCTCTTGACACGGTGGATATCACACCTATTGTGTTAAAGAAGTTGGGGCAGTAACAAGCGCGTTTTTAGTTTTATAAATTACAATTGGCTCCAAGCATCGAAAGCCTGGAGCAGGGTTGGAGCCGCTGGTACAGGAGAGATGATCCTTGCCGGCGGCACCGCTATCAAACCTTCCTCCGGGGTAGCCCAGTGTCCTAGTCCCACGCCAGCTCCTAGCGCTGCACCTACCGCGCCTGTAGTTGGGAATAATTCGATTTGACTTCCAGTTAACTGTGCGACGGTTTCTGTGAAAATGGCAGATTGGAACAAGTTGTCATTTCCTGCTCGGATACGGGTCAAGTTGAGTCCTAATTCTTGAAGCACTTGTGTTCCTTTTACGAAGGCGAAAGCAATTCCCTCCAGCGCGGCTCGATAAAGGTGGGCATTTTTATGTCGGTTAAAATCGATTCCTCTTATCTGTGCGCCAGGGTTTTGGTTTCTTAGCATTCGTTCAGCGCCGTTACCGTAAGGAGAAATGAGTAATCCTTCTGCGCCTGGTGGAACTGATTGGGCTTCGATCTCCATTTCTAGGTAGGATAGATTAGAGGAGGCCATTGTTTGTCGAAGCCAGCGGTACTGGCTTCCGGCACCGTTGATACAAAGTAAAATACCGATTCGGGGTTTTTCTGCTGAATGGTTGACGTGCGCAAAGCTATTAACTCGGTTTTGGGGATCTCCAGTTAACTGATCGGTTATTCCGTAGATGACCCCGGAGGTGCCGCCTGTTGCGGCAATTTCTCCAGGTTGGAGTACATTTAAGGCTAGAGCATTATTAGGCTGGTCGCCTGCTCGGTAGGTAACTGGGGTTCCTACTGGTAGCCCTAGAAATTGGGCGGCCTCACTGGTTAGAGTTCCATGGTGGCCAAAGGTGGGGACGATTTCAGGAATCCAATTAGCAGGAATTTGGAGGTGTTCTAGAAGTTGATAAGCGGGTTGATTGGATAAAAAGTCCCATAGGATTCCTTCTGATAAGCCCGACAGGGTGGTGGTAGCGACACCAGTCATTTTCAGTGCGATATAATCACCGGGGAGCATGAAATGGGCTATTTGGTGGACGGTATCTGGTTCATTTTCCAAGACCCATTTGAGCTTTGCGGCTGTAAAATTTCCTGGTGAATTGAGGAAATGGTGCATGCAGTACTCTTTTCCTAGGGAGAGAAAGGCGCTTTCTCCCTGGTTAACTGCTCGGCTGTCGCACCAAATGATAGACGGTCGGACAGGTTGATGGTGTTGATTAACCAATACCAAGCCATGCATTTGATAGGCTATTCCTATTCCTTCGATTTGATTAGGGCTGATACCCGTTTGAAGGAGGAGTTCTTGAACGGTTTTTTGGCAGCATTTCCACCATTGTTCGGGTGCTTGTTCGGCCCATCCGGTTTGTTCAGCCAGGATAGGGAGTTCTTGTTTAGGCCAATTCGCCACTGCGACCGTTTGGCGGGTAGGGGTGGATACCAAAGCTGCCTTTACAGAAGAGGATCCAATGTCGAAGCCGAGTAGATACGTCATAGTGGCAAAAGTAGGCGTTGTGTTTAATAAAGTGGGTTGATGTGGAGAAAATACTTGTTAGGGGGAAGCAGGCAAGGTACTACATCACTGAGAAAGTTAGGAAGGATGAAAATATCCATCAAATTATGGGTGGGAGTAAAATACATACCTTAAAAGTTCTTTTCTTTGCCCAAAATTCTTTATTGTATGAAAGTATCTAAACTCCTTTTTTGGTCTGTTACAGTAGCGTTAGGCGGTTTTCTATTTGGTTTTGACACAGCGGTTATTTCAGGTGGGGAGCAAGCCATTCAGCAGTTATGGCAGTTGAGCGATATTTTATTGGGGCAGGTGGTTGCGATGGGGTTGTATGGTACGATAGTGGGTGCTGTGCTAGGGGGCATTCCAGCGGAGCGATTTGGTCGGAGGCCCACGTTATTGTGGATTGGGATATTATTTTTAGCGTGTTCGGTAGGCTCAGGGGTAGCAAGTAGTGCAGAGATGCTGATGTTTTTTCGATTTATTGGTGGTTTGGCTGTTGGTGCGTCTTCTGTGGTGGCGCCCTTGTATATTGCAGAGATAGCGCCTGCCGCAAGGCGCGGCCAGTTGACCGCTCTATTTCAGTTTAATATTGTTTTGGGTATTTTAGTAGCCTATTTATCGAACTGGTTGATTGGTACCGAGGGGGAGGACGCTTGGAGGTGGATGTTAGGGGTCATGGCGGTTCCATCGATAGTATATGGGGTATTGATGTTTTTTGTTCCGGAGAGTCCGAGATGGCTATTGACACACAGGAATGACGTGGAAGGTGCGCGAAGGGTGCTGGAGCAGATTGATGCTACTGCAGTAGAGGCTTCATTGGAGGCAATTCGGACCCCGACGGGAGACCGAGGGCAGGGTTTGGGGCATTTTTTATCTGGGAAATTCAATCGTCCGATTGTTTTGGCCTTTTTATTTGCCTTTTTTAATCAAGTGTCGGGCATTAATGCCGTGATATATTATGCACCGCGGATATTGAAAGAGACCGGTTTAGGCGAGGAAGCGGCATTATTATCAACTGCAGGCATAGGTGTTATCAACTTATTCTTTACGATGTTTGGTTTGGGGTTGATTGATCGGTATGGTCGGCGATTTCTTATGTATATTGGTAGTGTGGGGTATATTATTTCGCTAACAGGGGTTGCGATGGCCTTTTTCTTTGATTGGTCTGGCTGGTTAGTTCCAATTTTGTTGTTTGCATTTATTGCAGCGCATGCGATTGGTCAGGGGGCAGTTATTTGGGTGTTTATTTCGGAGATTTTTCCGAACAGTGTGCGCGCCTATGGTAATTCATTGGGGAGCAGTACCCATTGGGTGTTTGCTGCTATGATTGCGGGATTGTTTCCCTATTTCAACGGGTTGTTGGGGGGAGGCGTTATTTTTGCATTTTTTGCAGTGATGATGGTTTTTCAGTTGCTTTTTGTGTGGCGGATGATGCCGGAGACCAAGGGGGTTTCGCTAGAGGAGCTAGAGCAGCGATTGATTAAATAAATGATTTTTACAATTTTTCAACGACTAAAAAGAGAATGTTGGATCAGGTTACAAGAGCGGGTGCTTTTCGAAATATACTACCCAATTTGCGTGGATTTCTTGGTGATTCTGCTGCGTTAGCGGTTGGGTTAACGTTTGCAGCGGATAGTTTAATGTTTGGAGGTTGGGTGACACAGATTCCTTTTGTGAAGACCCGATTGGGGTTGGATGATGCGGAGTTGGGTTTGGCCTTATTTGGCATGCCCGTTGGTTTATTGATGATGAATCCGTTTGCTGCCTGGTTTTTGCAGCGTTTTGGTTTAGTTCGGACGACGGTAGGATCGGCGGTACTAATGGCGATTAGTTTTGTATTGCCCTTGTGGATGGCTGATCGGTTGAGTTTATTTTTAGCATTGGGATGTACGGGTGCGGCGGTGGCCCTGCTTAATATTGGAATGAATACGTGTGCGACGAATATAGAAGAAGTTAGGGGGAAAAAGATAATGTCATCTTGTCATGGAATGTGGAGTTTGGGGGGCATGGTAGGTTCTGCTTGGGCGGCATTGATGATTAGGATGGGTTATTTTCCACCTTATTTTTTGACGGTGCAGGCCCTTCTTTTGGTGGTAGTGGTTTTGGTTTGGTTAGCTCCAGCATTGGCGCGGGTGCCGGAAGTTCGGCAAGAGGAACAGGCTGGGTCTAGGTTTGCGTTTCCCAAAGGTGATTTATTATTAATGATATTGATAGGGGCCTGTGCGAGCCTTTGTGAGGGGGTTGCATTTGATTGGAGTGCGGTATATTTAAGGGATGTGCTAGGCGCGCCGGACCAAGTTGCGGCCTTAGGGTTTAGTTTTTTTTCAATGTTAATGATGGCGATGCGCTTTTCGGGCGATGCGTTGATTCCCTATTTTGGGGAGCGGAAGTTGTTGTATTTTACTGTACTATTTTCGGTGTTTTCCATTGGGATAATTGTATTATCTCCGGTGGTAGGAGTTGGCATCCTTGGGTTTGGCATGTTAGGCATGGGAGTTGCTTTAGCGGCACCGATCTTATTTAACGCAGCCGCTAGGGTACCGGGTTTTGCCTCTGGTGCTGGTTTAGCATCGTATGCAACGTTCAGCTTTATTGGTTTTTTAGCGGGGCCTCCTGCTATAGGGTTTTTGGGAGAGCAATTTAGTTTATCGCACGGGTTCGTTGTGGTGGCTGCGTTGACATTAACTACATTATTGGCAGTAAGGAAGGTAGGATATCTTCGTTAAACGAGGGGCCTGTGAATTAGAGGCCTATTTTTGCCCTATTATTGAATGACATCCCTTACCTTTGTCCGTTAAATTATTTTGGATTTTATTTTGGATAAATGAAAATATCGTTGAATTGGTTGCGAGATTTTCTCGATATAGATAGTAACCCTTCAGAAATTGCGGACATATTAACTTCGTTGGGCTTGGAGGTAGAGGGTTGGGAGGAAGTAAAGCCTTCTCCGGTTGATTTAGATAGGGTGGTTACTGGCCACGTTCTTTCTTGTGAGCCGATTCCCGATACAGACCATTTGTCTGCTACGAGAGTTGAGTTAATTGATCCGAAGAATCCTGATCAGGTTTTTGTTTCTTCTATTGTATGCGGTGCTCCGAATGTGGCAGCAGGGCAGAAGGTCTTTGTGGCATTGCCGGGGGCGCAGGTTTTTAGCAAAGATGGAAGTTTATTCACGATAGGAGAGCGCAAGGTTCGGGGTGTTTTGTCTCAAGGTATGATTTGTGCACAGGATGAGATGGGGGTAGGTAGCGATCACTCGGGTATAATGGTTTTGCCGGAGGATACTGTAATTGGCAAGACAGCTGCAAGTTGGTTTAAGCAAGATGCAGATATTGTATTTGAGATTGGATTGACACCTAATCGTGCGGATGCGACTCATCATAGTGGGGTTGCTCGTGATTTATTGGCGTGGATAAAGCAGCATAAGAATCCTGAGGCACAGCTTTGTATGCCGAGTGTAGCGGCCTTCCCTGAAGCGCATTCAGCTAGTCCAATCGCTGTTCGGGTAGAGAACAGTTTATCTTGTATTCGGTATACAAGTGTTTCCATACAGGGTGTTCGTGTGGAGGAAAGTCCTGAGTGGTTGAAGAACCGGCTATTGTCAGTGGGTTTGCGTCCAATTAACAATATTGTTGATATTACCAATTACATACGGGTAGAGCTAGGGCAGCCGTTGCATGCGTTTGACCAAGACAAGATAGTAGGGCGTGAAGTGATTGTCAAGAATTTGCCGGAGGGCACCTTGTTTAAAGCGTTGGACGAAACGGAGCGAGTGTTGTTGGCTTCGGATTTGATGATTTGTGATGGACAATCGGCACCGATGTGTATGGGAGGTGTTTTTGGTGGTTTTGATAGTGGCGTAAAAGAACAGACCGTCAATATTTTTTTAGAAAGTGCTTGTTTTCAGCCTCGAACTATTAGGCGTTCGATGTTAAAGCATCAATTGCGAACGGATGCGGCTTGGTCCTTTGAGAAAGGCGTTGATCCAAATGGTACTTTATATGCACTGAAGCGTGCTGCGTTAATGATTCAGGAAATTGCGGGAGGATCCATTATTGGAGGGGTAACAGACATTTATCCAAATCCGGTTAATCCAGTTCGGATAGAGGCCAATTTTGATCGAATTCGTGGGTTGATTGGCGCACAGATCTCGACGGCTACTTTGGTGCATATTTTAGCTGCATTAGATATACGGGTTTTGGAGGTTTCGGGAGAGCAATTCATTGCGGAGGTTCCTACTACAAAACCAGATGTGACAAGAGAAGCGGATCTAGTGGAGGAAATACTTCGAATTTATGGATTAGATAATATCCCATTGCCGGTGTCCATTCGATCGAGCATGGAAATCACCCCGAATCCGGATGTAAATGCAATTAAGAACCGGGTGGCAGATTTGTTGGCTGATCAGGGGTATTTGGAGTGTATGGGATTGTCGTTGTCAAATTCGGAATATTATCAGGGTCCTACTGCTTTTTTGCCGATGGAAGAGGGCTCCGTTGTTCGGGTAAATAACACGGCCAATCAGGGCTTGGATTGTTTGCGTCCAACCTTGGTATTGAATGGATTAGAATCAATTCGACACAATCAAAATCGGCAACGGCCAGATTTACGGTTATTTGAGTTTGGTAAGACGTATAGGCGGTCGGTGGTTGTAGGAAGCACGGAAGACAACCGATCAACGGAAGGTTTTTCGGAGGAGACGAGGTTAGGCATCTTTTTAACGGGAGGCCACACCGCTGCTTCTTGGCATCCGGTGGCGAAAAAGGAGGTAGATTTCTACACATTAAAGGCTACGGTACATCAGGTTTTATCCAGGTTGGGAGTGACCGGCTACCAGGAGACAGTAGTTCAGGGAACAGCTCCTTATCGATATGCCGTTCGATATCATCGTGGGCCGCAGGAGCTAGTGGTGTTTGGTGCGTTGGAGACGGGTCTGTTAAAACAATTTGAGGTCAAGAATGCCGTTTATGTTGCGGATTTTAATTTTGACAATTTGGTTGCCGCCCATGCTTCGGTGCGGGTCCAATACAGTGAGATTAGCCGATACCCAACGGTTCGTAGGGATTTGGCATTGATACTAGGTGAGCAAGTAACTTTTGCGGAAGTTCGGCAGCTTGCATTTAAGACCGCTAAGAAGTTACTGAAGGAAGTACACCTATTTGATGTTTACGAAGATGCATCTAGGTTGGGAGTTGGGAACAAATCATACGCAGTTAGTTTTACATTTGAGGATACGACGAAGACCCTTCAAGACAAGGAGATTGACGGGTTGATGGGTCAGCTACAGGATACATTTACCAGCAAATTAAAAGCACAAATACGTAAATAGAAAGGCTGGGTATGCCGTGCATATTCCTGCTATAATCGATCATATACAATCATTCATTAACAAAAACGATTAAAATGGATATAATAATAGGAATCATCGGATTGGTAACAGGGGGGGCGGTTGCCTACTTTTTTGCCAGTCGGATAGCTAAAGCGAATGTCGACAAGTCGATAGAGGAAAGTAATCGCAAGGCGGATCTAATTATTCAGGAGGCTCGACTTGGAGCAGAGCGATTAACGAACGAAGCTGCTTTAAAAGCGGAAAAGATTGTGAGTAAGGCGGAAGCGGAAAACGAGCGGATTAAGCAGCAGAAGATACAAGAAGCGAAGCAGCGTTATTCAGAGATGCGGTCGCAGTTTGACACGGAAAAGGCCCAACACCAGTTGAAGTTAAAGGAGATGGAGATGGATGTAGTGGCTAAGCAGAAAGATTTGAAGGTAGAGGAGGATGCGTTGAATACACGGTTCAATGAATTTGCGAAGAGAAAAAATGAGATAGAGGCGAAGGAGTTGGAGGTAGAAGCGATTCGGGAAAACTTGGATAAGCAATTAAAGATTATTCAAAAGAAAAAAGAAGAGTTGGAGGCTGCCAATGAGGAGCGGATTCGTGCTTTAGAAAAAATTGCCCAGTTGACTCAGCAAGAGGCTAGAGACCACCTACTGGAGCAAGTTCGATTGAAAAGCGAGAGTGAAGCGATGTCTATTGTAAAAGACGCGATTGCCACTGCGAAGATGAATGCGAGCAAGGAGGCGAAGAAAATTATTATTCAGTCGATACAGCGTACAGCGGCGGAAGTCACCATTGAGAACACGGTATCTGTATTTAATTTAGAGAATGATGACATGAAAGGCCAGATTATTGGTCGTGAGGGTCGCAATATTCGTGCACTGGAGGCTGCGACGGGTGTGGAGTTGATTGTAGATGATACACCTGAGGCGATTGTGATATCGTCATTTGATCCGATTCGACGGGAGGTTGCGCGATTGTCCTTACAGCGTTTGGTGGCGGATGGTCGTATCCACCCACAACGAATTGAGGAAGTGGTGGCGAAGGTTCGGAAGCAATTGGAAGAGCAGGTGATGGAGATTGGCGAGCGCACGGTGATTGAGCACAATATTCATGGGCTTAATCCGGCGTTGGTACGGATGGTTGGTAGGATGCGTTTCCGATCTTCCTATGGGCAGAATTTGTTGAAGCACTCGATTGAGACTGCTGAGATCTGTGGTATTATGGCGGCGGAGCTTGGATTGAATCCGAAGCAGGTGAAGATGGCAAAACGGGCGGGCTTATTACACGATATTGGAAAGGTAGCGGAGGAGGAAACAGAATTGTCACACGCATTAGTGGGGATGAAGTTATGTGAGCAATACGGGGAGCACCCAGTTATTGCGAACGCGGTAGGTGCGCACCACGATGAGGTAGAGATGAATAACATTATATCGCCGATTGTACAAGCATGTGATGCCATATCTGGTGCTCGTCCTGGAGCGCGTCGTGAAATTTTGGAAAACTATTTGAAGCGAATTGGGGAGTTGGAGGAATTAGCGATGGGATACGATGGTGTATCAAAGGCTTTCGCCATGCAGGCGGGTCGGGAATTGCGTGTGATAGTGGAGGCGGACAAGGTAACGGATCAGTATGCGGATGATCTATCATTTTTGATTTCGCAGAAAATACAGGATGAGATGCAGTATCCTGGTCAAATTCGGGTTACGGTAATCCGGGAGAAGCGTGCGGTAGCGTATGCGCGATAGGTAATTCTATAGGGCAAAATTTTTTTTAAAAAAATCTCAAAAAAGTTTTTGATATGTTGACTTTGGTTTTACCTTTGCACTCGCTTTTGAAAAGGGGCTTAAGAGACTCTAAGTAAAGCAGTTGTTTGACAGTTTTCCCAAAAATAAAAAGCAGTGATACGATGCCACTGTAGCTCAGTTGGTAGAGCAGCTGATTTGTAATCAGCTGGTCGGGGGTTCGAGTCCCTCCAGTGGCTCAAGTATCGCTTTTGAAGAAAATAAAGTAGGGGGTGCCCCGGAGTTGGAGAGCCGGGCCAGACTGTAAATCTGGTGCTTTACCGCTGAGTAAGTTCGAATCTCACCACCCCCACCAATCTTGGAAGAAATAGGAATCGAGTTAAGTAGTGAGTCTATCTTTCATCAGGTATCTGGTGCATGTAGAACTTAGTACTTTTTTGGTTTTTACAAAAGCGGTGGTAGCTCAGTTGGTAGAGCGTCAGCCTTCCAAGCTGAATGTCGCGAGTTCGAATCTCGTCCGCCGCTCCAACACACTCACACACACACCGGCATATAAATGCCTTCGCTTTTATCACAAGCATGCCCGATATGCCGTTGTAGCTCAGGGGTAGAGCACTTCCTTGGTAAGGAAGAGGTCGAGAGTTCAAATCTCTTCAACGGCTCTATCACACGCCCACACACACTCCCACACGCATACTCAATTTGGCTTTTAGTAAGTGTGATAATGTTGCGATGTACAGGTGTCTTAGGACACCTATTTGTATTGCCTGTTGTCACATTGTCACCTTCTTAAATAACTTTTAAAATTTAGATTATTCTAAACCAATGGCAAAAGAGACATTTGTCCGTACCAAACCGCACGTAAACATTGGTACAATCGGCCACGTTGACCATGGTAAGACCACCCTCACTGCTGCCATTACATTTGTATTGTCGCAGAAAGGTCTAGCTAAAAAAACTGATTATGATGCTATCGACGCTGCTCCTGAAGAGAAAGCGCGTGGTATAACCATCAATACTGCTCACGTTGAATATGAGACGGATATCCGTCACTATGCACACGTGGACTGCCCGGGTCACGCCGACTACGTAAAGAACATGATCACAGGTGCTGCTCAGATGGACGGTGCTATTTTGGTTTGTGCAGCAACTGACGGTCCAATGCCTCAGACTCGCGAGCACATCCTTTTGGCTCGTCAGGTGGGTGTTCCGAAGATTGTTGTGTTCATGAACAAAGTAGATATCGTTGATGATCCAGAGATGTTGGAGTTGGTTGAAATGGAATTGCGTGAGCTATTGAGCTCATACGGTTTCGATGGCGACAATGCTTCAGTTATCCAAGGTTCAGCGTTGAAAGCGTTGGAAGGTGATCCTACTTATGTAGCGAAAATCGAAGAGCTAATGAACGCTTGCGACAACGATATTCCAGAGCCAGTTCGTGAAGTTGATAAGCCATTCTTGATGCCTGTAGAAGACGTATTCACTATCACTGGTCGTGGTACTGTTGCTACTGGTCGTATCGAGCGCGGTGTAATTAACGTTGGTGAGCCAGTTGAAATCATCGGTATGATGAAAGCAGACGAGAAGCCAATGACTTCTACTATTACTGGTGTAGAAATGTTCCGTAAGCTTCTTGATCGCGGTGAAGCTGGTGATAACGCTGGTTTGTTGCTCCGTGGTATTGAAAAAGACGATATCCGTCGTGGTATGGTTATTTGCAAGCCTGGTAGCGTTAAGCCTCACAACCACTTCAAGTGTTCTGTGTACGTTCTTTCTAAAGAGGAAGGTGGTCGTCACACTCCATTCTTTAATGGTTACCGTCCACAGTTCTACTTCCGTACAACAGACGTTACAGGTGATTGCAAGCTCCCAGCAAATGTGGAGATGGTAATGCCTGGTGATAATGTTGAGTTGGAAGTTAAGTTGCTCAGCACAATCGCTATGGAAAAAGGTCTTCGCTTCGCGATTCGTGAAGGTGGCCGTACTGTAGGTGCTGGTCAGGTTACTGATATCATCGCATAATTCCGGTTTTCCGGTCTCTGATAGGACATACAGGCAGGTCTTCGTATTTAGTTGACCTGCCTGTGTCCAGTCAAAACAGGGGCATAGCTCAATTGGTAGAGTGGCGGTCTCCAAAACCGCAGGCTGCGGGTTCGAGCCCTGCTGCCCCTGCTTAGTAAAGTTAATTTCGATTGCAAACTCGGTGTTCGTTGCGCTATTTGCGTCAGCGAACTTTTTGTTCAAGATTCAACTGGGTGTGTATCGCTAAAATCTACTCCTTACGATGGATAAGTTAGTGCTTTATTTAAAAGAGAGTTATCATGAATTGACCAAAGAGGTTAGTTGGCCTACGCTTTCTCAGCTTCAAGAAAGTACTATTGTAGTGCTTGCATCAACGGCAATTCTAGCTCTTTTGATTTTCCTGATGGACGCTCTTAATAGTGTTGCATTCAAAACCCTGTACGGTATTTGGTAATCGTTCATACCGAGCTAACCGTTAATCGTTCATTGTAACCCTTTATATAGATGGCATCCGAACAAGCACTGCTAGAGAAAAAATGGTACTCACTTCGCGTAATCAGCGGGAAGGAGAAGTCTATCAAGGAGCGAATCGAAAAAGAAATCGGTATCTCTCAGTGGGAAGATTTTATCTTTAGTGTAGTGGTTCCTACCGAAAAGGTTTATAAAATCTTGAACGGAAAGAAAGTGGTTAAGGAGCGGAATTTGCTCCCCGGGTACATTTTAATTGAGGCGTTAAACGGTCGATTAAATGGAGACATCGCCAAGTCGATTGCTGACATCCCTAATGTAATTCACTTTTTAGGAAAGGAAAGTCCTCTACCGATGACTCAGGCAGAGGCCAATCGCTTGTTAGGAAAGGTGGATGAAAGTGCAGAGACTGGGGAGATCATGCTAGAGCCTTATTTGGTGGGTGAAACGGTCAAAATTATTGATGGCCCATTTGCTGATTTTGTGGGTGATGTTCAGGAAGTCAATGAGGAAAAGAAAAAACTCAAAGTTATTGTCAAGATTTTCGGTCGGGGAACTGAGGTGGAACTTGGCTTTATGCAGGTAGAAAAAATCAGTTAAGTTATTAGCCCAGAAAGTGTTGTACTTCTCCGCAATGCTTGCTTCCCAATGGTGAAATACTTAATGACTATACACTTAACTTTTTAACTTTTTTCCGGTTCAACCGGTTAAATGTTCTGTTATCATGGCAAAAGAAGTAGATATTTATATTAAACTACAGGTAAAAGGTGGACAAGCAAATCCTGCGCCACCTATTGGTCCTGCGCTTGGTTCTAAGGGTGTTAACATCATGGAGTTCTGTAAGCGTTTTAACGCACAGACAACTGAGCAAATGGGTAAAGTATTACCTGTTATTATTTCGGTGTATAAAGACAAGACATTTGACTTTATCATCAAAACACCTCCTGCAGCGGTTCAGTTGGCCGAAATGGCTAAAACAACCCGTGCTAAGGGTGCAAAAACAAAGCTAGGTGGTTCTTCTGAGCCCAATCGTAAGAAAGTTGCATCTGTTACTTGGGATCAAGTTCGTACTGTTGCGGAGATTAAAATGCCTGACTTAAACTGCTTCACAATTGAGGCAGCGATGAGTATGGTTGCTGGTACTGCCCGTAGTATGGGATATACGGTAACAGGTACTCCTCCAGAAGGTATTGTTGTTAAGTAAACTTTTATTCACAGGGAGTTCCGGCCTAATCGGAACGTTTAACCTAATATTTATCAATGGCAAAAGTTACTAAAAAACGTAAAGCTGTTGAATCAAAAGTAGATCCCGACAAGCTATACGTCATTAAAGACGCTATGTCGCTTGTAAAGGAAGTAAATACTACTAAGTTCAACGCATCTGTAGATCTTCACGTTCGCCTTGGGGTAGATCCTCGTAAGGCAGACCAAGCGCTTCGCGGTACGGTTTCCCTTCCACACGGTACGGGTAAAACAAAGAAGGTATTGGTTTTCTGTACACCTGACAAGCAAGCGGAGGCAACAGCTGCTGGTGCAGATTTCGTAGGTCTTGACGATTATATCCAAAAAGTGTCTGATGGATGGATGGAAGCGGACGTTATTGTCGCTACTCCAAACGTTATGGCTCAATTAGGTAAAGTCGCTCGTATTCTCGGTCCTCGTGGTTTAATGCCTAACCCAAAAACAGGTACGGTGACAAATGATATTGCAACTGCTATTTCTGAGCTAAAGAAAGGTAAGATTGCTTTTCGCGTAGATAAGTTCGGTATTGTACACGCTTCTATTGGTCGTGTATCTTTTACTCCGGATCAGCTTGCAGAAAACGCACAGGAGTTGGTAGCTACATTGGTTCGTATGAAGCCTTCTTCAGCAAAGGGTGTTTATATGCGCACTATTTCTGTTGCCAGCACTATGAGCCCAGGTATCGCTGTTGATCCTAAATCATTCAAGGTGTAACTCTGGCAATTTAGCCAGTCATACCATATTATTCATTCAGCCACTCACATTTCAACTTTAATTGAGAAATGACAAAAGAGGAAAAAACAGCGGCGATTGCGGAGTTACAAGAAGAATTGTCCAATGCACCGTTCTTCTATATTGCAGACTCCTCTACGCTGACCGTAGAAAAAGTAAATAAGTTGCGCCGCTTGTGTTTCGAAAGAAACATCACAATGCGTGTTGCAAAGAATACATTAATCAGAAAGGCATTAGAATCCCAGCCTGAAGAAAAAGGATTTTCTGCTCTTTTTGGTGTGTTGCACGGACCTACTACGTTGATGATTTCGGATAGCCCGAAAGCGCCAGCGATGCTCATCGAGGAGTTCCGTAAAACAAATGAGCGCCCTGTATTGAAGGCGGCTTATATTGATTCTGCCATTTTTATTGGCGATGATCAGCTTGGTGCACTTGCTAAACTGAAGTCCAAAGATGAAATGGTTGGAGAAATTATTGGCTTGCTTCAGTCTCCTGCTCGTCGTCTTGCTAGTCAAATTACGGCTTCTGGCTCTAAAATTGCTGGTATCGTGAAGACGTTAGAGGAGCGCGGACAGTAAGGGGTTGCCTATTCATTTTGGCTTCCAAGTACGCACAATAACCCACAGAAAAAGAATCAAAACGAAAACACCCCCAACTAATACTGGGAAAACCTTCACACTATTCGCAAACAAATTAAATTGTATTTACAATGGCAGATTTGAAGGCACTCGCCGAACAATTAGTAAGCCTAACTATTAAAGAAGCCAATGAGTTGGCTGCTATTCTTAAAGATGATTACGGTATCGAGCCAGCTGCTTCTGCTGTAGCTGTAGCCGCTGCTCCTGCTGCAGGTGGTGGTGCTGAAGCTGCTGCTGAAAAGACAGAGTTCGACGTAATTCTTAAGGATGCAGGTGCTAATAAATTGAATGTAGTTAAGGAGGTTAAGAACATCCTTGGCTTGGGCTTGAAAGAGGCAAAAGATCTTGTTGACGGTGCACCTAGCCCGTTGAAGTCTGGCGTAAACAAAGCTGAGGCTGAGAGCATCAAAGCTGCTTTGGAAGGAGCTGGTGCTGTGGTAGAGGTGAAGTAAGCCTTAAGTAAAATGTGTTGTCTGGATTTTTAATCCTGTTTTCACATTTCTTTCGTCTTGTCTTCAACTCAAACACATGATTACTCCGATTTTTACGACAGTATAAGCAATCAGGCTTAATATCCGCGACTTTTTAGGTACGCTGGTATTAAGCCTATTGCTGTCTGTATGTATACCTTTTGATTACACGTTGACGTTTAACCAATGTCTACACTTCCGCTAGAAAAGTTTGTTTGCTTTTCTGGCTGTTCATACTGAAATATTTTTCGAAAATATGACCAATAACGGCAGTACCCAAAACGGGGTAAAAACCGGGGTTCAAGAGAGAGTCAACTTTGGAAAGATTCGCCTTGCAGGCAACTATCCTGATTTGCTCGAGATCCAGCTGAAGTCCTTCCAAGAGTTCTTTCAGTTGGAAACAACACCCGAAAATCGCGCTACAGAGGGACTCTACCGAGTGTTTAAGGAGAATTTCCCGATTAGCGACGCCAGGAGCATTTTTACCCTGGAGTTTCTCGACTATTTCGTAGATCCTCCTCGGTACTCAATTGATGAGTGCATGCAACGCGGTCTGACGTACTCCGTACCGTTAAAAGCTAAATTGCGTCTCTCTTGTAATGATCCTGAGCATATTGATTTCGAAACCATTGTTCAGGATGTGTTTCTAGGGAACATTCCTTATATGACTCCCAAAGGTACGTTCGTCATTAATGGTGCTGAGCGTGTGATTGTATCTCAATTGCACCGTTCCCCTGGCGTATTCTTTGGTCAGTCTTTTCACCCTAATGGTACCCGCATTTACAGTGCACGCGTCATCCCATTCAAAGGCGCTTGGATGGAATTTGCAACGGATATCAATTTGGTGATGTATGCTTACATCGATCGTAAAAAGAAGTTTCCTGTAACTACTCTTTTACGAGCGATCGGTTTTGATACCGACAAGGCCATTTTGGATCTATTTGGTCTTGCAGATGAAATTCCTTGTACTAGGGAAAATCTGGAAGCTGCCATTGGTCGTAAACTAGCTGCCCGTATCTTGAAGTCTTGGACAGAAGATTTTGTGGACGAGGATACAGGTGAGGTGGTTTCCATCCCGCGTAATGAGATTATTCTTGAGCGTGATGTTATTTTGGATGAGGAAAATATCGAGCAGATTTTGGATGCAGATATGCAAACCATCATCTTGCAACGTTCTGATATTAGTGAGGATTATTCCATTATCTATAATACCTTGCAAAAAGACCCCACTTCCAGTGAACTAGAGGCGGTCACGCATATTTACCGCCAATTGCGCGGCTCTGATCCACCGGATGATGAGACGGCACGCGGCATTATTGAAAAGCTCTTCTTCTCTGATAAGCGTTATAACTTAGGAGAGGTAGGTCGTTTTAAAATTAACCGTAAGCTGGAGCTCAACATTGAGTCAGAAACATTGGTATTGACTCGTGAAGATATTATTTCAATTGTGAAATATATCGTCAGCTTGGTCAATAATAATGCTGAAATTGATGATATCGACCACTTGTCCAACCGTCGTGTACGCACGGTTGGTGAGCAGTTGTATGCGCAATTTGGTGTTGGTTTGGCTCGTATGGCTCGTACTATCCGCGAGCGGATGAACGTGCGGGACAACGAGGTCTTTACTCCAATTGATTTGATCAATGCTCGTACCCTATCTTCCGTTATCAACTCGTTTTTTGGAACTAGCCAGTTATCACAGTTCTTAGATCAAACAAATCCATTGTCGGAGATCACGCACAAGCGTCGTATCTCGGCACTTGGTCCGGGAGGTCTTTCTCGTGAGCGCGCTGGTTTTGAGGTACGTGACGTACACTACTCGCACTATGGTCGTCTGTGTACTATTGAAACGCCTGAAGGACCCAATATCGGTTTGATCTCTACGCTGTGTACGCACGCGAAGATCAATAAAATGGGTTTCTTGGAGACACCTTATCGTCGTGTACAGGACGGAAAGGTTGTTTTGGAGGGAGATGTGGAGTACTTATCTGCAGAGGCGGAGGATAATATGAAAATTGCGCAGGCGAACACTGGCGTCAACGAAAAAGGTGCGTTCTTGAATGATCGTATCAAGGCCCGTGAGCATGGTGATTTCCCTATTTTGGCACCTGAAGATTTGGAGTACATTGATGTTGCACCGAACCAGATTGTAGGCGTGTCGGCTTCTTTGATTCCGTTCCTTGAGAATGATGACGCGAACCGTGCCCTTATGGGATCGAACATGCAACGCCAATCAGTACCACTTATTCGCCCTCATTCACCTGTAGTCGGTACTGGATTGGAGGCTAAGGTGGCTCGAGATTCTCGCATGTTGATCAATGCGGAAGGTTCTGGTACCGTTGAATATGTGGATGCCAATGAAATTGTAATCCGCTATGACCGTACGGAAGAGGACCAATTGGTTTCGTTTGAAGATGCGCGCAAGACATATCGACTTACAAAGTTCATGCGCACTAACCAAGGTACTTGTATCAATCTAAAGCCCATTGTTCGTCGTGGACAACGCGTTGAAGAAGGAGATATTCTTTGTGAAGGTTATGCTACCGAGAACGGAGAGTTGGCCCTTGGACAGAACCTGAAAGTGGCGTTCATGCCTTGGAAAGGGTATAACTTCGAGGATGCGATTGTGCTTTCAGAGCGGGTAGTACAGGAGGATGTATTTACCTCTATCCACATTGAGCACTTTGAATTGGATGTTCGGGATACCAAACTAGGGGAGGAGGAGCTGACTGCTGATATTCCGAATGTCAGTGAAGAGGCAACGAAAGACCTCGATGAGAACGGTATTATCCGGATTGGTGCTTGGGCTCGCGAAGGCGATATTCTTATTGGTAAAATTACACCAAAAGGGGAAACAGATCCAACGCCGGAGGAGAAGTTACTACGTGCGATTTTTGGTGATAAGGCGGGTGATGTGAAAGACGCGTCACTCAAAGTTCCACCAAGTATTAGCGGTGTGGTAATTGATAAGCAATTATTCGCTCGTGCGAAGAAGGATAAGGTAGTTAAGGAGGCGGAAAAGAACATGCTTGAGAAGTTGGATGATGAGCACGCCGTTTCGTTAAATAAATTGAAAACAGAGCTAGTCGATAAGTTACTTCATTTAGCAAAGGACAAGATTACCAATGGTATCAAAAGTATCTATGGAGAAGAGATGGTGCCAAAAGGGACTAAGTTGGCTCAGCATATTTTCCGAGATCAGATTGACTACAGTCAGGTCGATTATTTGAATTGGACCAATGATGGACATATCAATCAGTTGATTGCGCGTTTATTGCACAACTACAGTATCAAGGTCAACGAGGAAGTTGGTCGCTATAAGCGGGAAAAGTTCAATATCAGTATTGGTGATGAGCTCCCAGCTGGTGTATTGAAGCTAGCGAAAGTATATCTTGCAAAAAAGCGTAAGCTTAAGGTAGGTGATAAGCTAGCAGGTCGCCACGGTAATAAAGGTATCGTGAGCCGCATTGTTCGTATTGAAGATATGCCGTTTCTCGAAGATGGCACTCCTGTAGATATAGTACTAAATCCACTGGGGGTACCTTCTCGTATGAACTTAGGTCAGATCTTTGAGACCGTACTCGGATGGGCTGGTGAGCGTTTAGGGGTTAAATTTGCTACTCCAATTTTTGATGGTGCAAAGATGCACGAGATTGAGGAGTACATTCAGCGCGCGGGACTTCCAAGTTTGGGTCAGACTTATTTGCACGATGGGGAGACGGGTGATCGGTTCCACCAGACGGCTACTGTTGGTTTGATTTACATGCTTAAGTTGAGCCACATGGTGGATGACAAGATGCACGCACGTTCCATTGGACCTTACTCTCTGATTACACAGCAGCCATTGGGTGGTAAAGCACAATTTGGTGGTCAGCGTTTTGGTGAGATGGAGGTATGGGCCCTAGAGGCGTATGGTGCTTCTAATATTTTGCAGGAGCTACTTACGTACAAGTCAGATGACATTCAAGGACGCGCGAAAGCATACGAAGCCATCGTGAAGGGTGATAATTTGCCAGATGCTAATATTCCTGAATCATTCAATGTATTGGTTCATGAATTACGTGGTCTAGCGTTAGACGTGAAGTTTGAGTAGTACTTAATCCATTCATTTTGACTCTCAGCACATTTTAAAATATGCCATTTAAAAAGAAAAGCAACCGTACTGATCAGCAGTTTGACAGTATTATCGTTTCGCTCTCTAGTCCCGATGAGATTTTAGAGCGGAGCTATGGAGAGGTGCTTAAACCGGAGACGATTAACTATCGCTCCTATAAGCCTGAGCGCGACGGATTGTTCTGTGAGCGTATTTTTGGTCCGGTTAAGGACTATGAATGCTATTGCGGAAAGTATAAGCGTATTCGTTACAAAGGGATTGTTTGTGACCGTTGCGGCGTAGAGGTTACCGAAAAGAAGGTTCGTCGTGAACGCATGGGGCACATTCGCTTGGTAGTCCCTGTAGTGCATATCTGGTTTTTCAAGAGTTTGCCGAATAAAATTGGTTATTTGTTAGGTTTATCCTCTAAGAAGCTGGAGTCTATTGTATATTACGAGCGCTACATTGTTATCAACGCTGGTATAAAAGCGGAGGATGGCGTTAGCCGCATGGATCTGTTGTCGGAAGAGGAATACTTAGAAGTAATGGAGACGCTTCCCAAGGATAACTTGTTATTGGATGATACTCATCCTGACAAGTTTATCGCTAAAATGGGAGCTGAAGCGGTTTATCACCTTTTAAGTACTTTGAATTTGGATGATTTGTCTGCGCAACTTCGTTATGAGTCGCATAATGAAAGTAGCCAGACGAAGAAAGCGGATGCCAATAAGCGTTTGCGTGTTGTGGAGGCATTCCGTTCGGGTTTGGAGCAGAGTGGTCAGCGTCCTGAATGGTCAATTATTCAGTACTTGCCTGTAGTTCCACCGGAGCTTCGTCCATTGGTGCCATTGGACGGTGGTCGTTTTGCGTCTTCGGATTTGAATGACCTTTATCGCCGTGTGATTATCCGGAATAATCGTCTAAAGCGTTTGCTTGAGATCAAGGCTCCTGAGGTGATTTTGCGAAATGAAAAGCGCATGTTACAGGAGGCGGTTGATTCTCTGTTTGATAACTCCCGTAAATCCAATGCCGTTAAGGCGGAGGGAGGTCGTGCCTTGAAATCACTTTCTGATATTTTGAAAGGAAAGCAGGGTCGTTTCCGTCAAAACCTTCTCGGTAAGCGTGTTGACTATTCTGGTCGTTCGGTAATTGTGGTAGGTCCTACTTTGAAGCTACATGAGTGTGGTATACCTAAAGCGATGGCGGCGGAATTATTCAAGCCATTTATCATACGCAAGCTAATAGAGCGGGGGATTGTAAAGACAGTCAAGTCTGCTAAGAAGCTGGTAGATCGGAAAGATCAAGTCATCTGGGAAATTCTAGAGAATATTTTGCGTGGGCACCCAGTCATGTTAAATCGTGCACCTACGCTCCACCGTTTGTCCATTCAGGCATTCCAGCCTAGGTTGATTGAGGGTAAGGCTATTCAATTGCACCCTTTAGTTTGTACGGCTTTTAATGCGGACTTTGACGGTGACCAGATGGCGGTTCACGTACCGTTAAGCCACGCAGCTATTTTGGAGGCGCAAGTTTTGATGCTTTCCAGTCATAACATGCTTAATCCACAGGACGGTTCTCCAATTACCCTTCCTTCTCAGGACATGGTATTGGGCCTCTACTACTTGACGAAAGAGCGCAAGTCTATCCCTGAAAATCCAGTTCGTGGCGAAGGCCGTCGCTTCTATTCTGAAGAGGAGGTAGTGATCGCCTACAATGAGCGTCAGGTAGATTTGCACGCAGCAATTGAGTGTCGGGTTCGGGATTTAGATGCCAATGGTCAGCGGATTATACACCGAATGACGACCACGGTTGGACGTGTTTTGTTCAATCGCGCTGTTCCTGAAGGTGTTCCCTACATCAATCAGTTATTGACGAAGCGCAACCTGAAAGGTATTATTGGTGATATTATTGAACGTACCAATTTCCGTGCTACGGCTGAATTTTTGGATAACATCAAGGAGTTGGGTTATGGTTGGGCGTTCAAGGCGGGTCTTTCCTTTAACTTGGGAGACTTGATCATTCCTGATTTGAAAAATAAGGCGTTGAACGCTGCACAGGATGAGGTGGATGAGGTTTGGGATAACTACAATATGGGTATCATTACCTACAACGAGCGTTATAACCAGATTATCGATAAATGGACGTATGCGGATAACCGTATTACGGATCAGTTAATGAAAGAATTGGCATCTCACAAGCAAGGGTTTAACTCTGTTTATATGATGTTGGATTCTGGCGCCCGTGGTTCTAAGCAACAGATCAAGCAGCTATGTGGTATGCGTGGTTTGATGGCTAAGCCCAAAAAATCTGGCGACTCTGGTGGTGCGATCATCGAAAATCCGATCCTTTCTAACTTCTTGGAAGGCTTGTCGGTTCAGGAGTTCTTTATCTCTACCCACGGTGCGCGTAAAGGTCTTGCGGATACCGCGTTGAAAACCGCGGATGCGGGTTATTTGACTCGTCGTTTGGTGGATGTATCTCAGGATGTGGTAGTTCGGGAGGTAGATTGCGGTACGCTTCGTGGAATTGACGTACAGGCAATTAAGGAAGGTGAAAAAACCATTCAGAACCTCAGTGAGCGTATCAAGGGCCGTTACAGCCTTTATGATATTTTGACCCCTGAAACGGAAGATATTTTGGTTGCTGCTGGTGAGTATATCTCTGAGCCAATGGCACGGAAGATTGATCAGTTGGATATTGAGACGGTGACTATTCGTTCTGTACTGACGTGTGAGAGTCGTCATGGTGTTTGTGCTAAGTGTTATGGTAAAAACTTGGCCACTGGTCGTATTGCAGAGATTGGAGATGCAGTAGGTATTATTGCAGCACAATCAATTGGTGAACCAGGGACACAGCTGACCCTTCGTACCTTCCACACGGGTGGTACTGCGATGGTTGGTAAGACCGATAATACGTTAAATGCATCCAATACTGGTCGCGTAGAGTTTGACACGATTAAGGTAGTGGACTATAAGACGAAAGATGGATCCATTACCAGTGTGGTAGTTTCACGTACAGGTGAGATGCGTATTTTAGACCCGAAATCAGGTCGCGTGCTGTCTCAGAATTACATCCCATATGGCTCAACTTTGTTTGTGAAAGATGGACAAGACATCAGCAAGGGAGATGTGATTTGCGAATGGGATGCATTTAACGCAGTGATTGTTTCTGAGTTTGGAGGTATGATTCGATACAACAGCGTAGAAGAGGGTGTGAACTTCCGTATTGAGCGGGATGATCAGACTGGTTTTGCGGAGCGGATCATTATTGAATCTAAGAATAAGCGTAAGATCCCAACCATTTCTATCGTTGACCCACGTACGGGAGAAGATTTGCGCAATTACTCCTTGCCTGTTGGTGCACACATTACTGTTGATGACGGAAGTGAGGTGTCATCTGGTGAGCAGATCGTTAAGATTCCACGTAAGATGGGTAAGATTGCGGATATCACAGGTGGTCTTCCTCGTGTAACGGAGTTGGTAGAAGCACGTAACCCATCTAACCCTGCAATTGTTGCTGAGATTGATGGTATCATCACTTTTGGATCGATCAAACGCGGAAATCGGGAATGTATTATTGAGGCAAAAGACGGTCAAAAGCGAAAATATTTAATTCCATTGACCAAGCCTATTCTCATGCAGGATGGCGATTTTGTTCGCGCTGGAACCGCATTGACGGAAGGCACGATTGCTGTAAAGGATATTCTCGCTATCAAAGGTCCATTTGCTGCGCAATCGCACTTGGTAAATGGGGTTCAGGAGGTATACCGCGCGCAAGGTATCAATATTAACGACAAGCACTTAGAGGTGATTGTTCGTCAAATGATGCGTCGCGTGGAGATCACAGATTCTGGAGATACACACTTCCTGGAAGGGGAGGCAGTTGAACGGAATGAATTTGTGGATTACAACGACTGGATTTACGATAAGAAAATGGTTTTGGATGCTGGTGAGAGTTCGAAGTTGAAGGCAGGGGCATTAGTAACCCTTCGTCAAATTAGAGAAGAAAACTCCTACTTGAAGCGTAATGATCGTAAATTAGTAGAATATAGGGATGCTCAACCTGCAACAGCAGTTCCAATCTTGTTGGGTATTACAAAAGCATCCTTGAATACTGATTCATGGATTTCTGCGGCCTCGTTCCAAGAAACCACGAAGGTATTGAGTCAAGCTGCGATTGCAGCGAAGCGCGATTACTTGATGGGCTTAAAGGAAAATGTAATCGTGGGTAAGCGAATCCCCGCGGGTACAGGTATGCGTAAGTATGACCGCATGCAGGTAACAGGCTCAGGTCGTCCATTCCGCGAACAACGTGAAGAAGTAACAACGGAAGAGTAGGCCGTAATAGCCAACAGTAATAAAGCGCTTATTTGAAAGGCAGTTGCTCTTTTGAATAAGCGCTTTTTTTATTTAATTATTGATATTTTTATAAAATTTAATTTTGACTTATTCGTTTTGTTTGGATAAAACTGCTAAGCTATGGCCACTTTTCCAAAGTCAACTCGGATTTTGCTATTATTCCTTCTATTTTGTCATAAAACCAATTTAAGTGCCCAATGGAGTATTCTGTCACCTCAAGTAGGCGTTGGTTCATTTGGAATAACAGATACGGTATACATGAGTCCTGGTGGAAGTGATAGTGCTTCGGGTACTGAACTAGATCCCGTCGCCACCTTTTCTAGAGCCCTTCAGCTTTTGCCCTTTGGAGTACCTGGGGTAGCTGGAGGGAATCGATATGTTTTGGTACGGTTACTCCCTGGCACTTATTACATTCCGAGTGGACTGTCACAATCGGTGGGGCAGTGGCAGCAAGGCAACACATTTAAAAATGTAAGTGTGGAAGGATTAGGAGAGGTTGACGTATATGGAGATCCAGGTACGACCAGCACTATTCATGGGCTTCGGCTGTATGGAAGTCATATTTTTATTCGAAATATTCGACTTCATAATTATTCTGGGGTTGGTCTATTGGTGAATCGAGGAGGTTCAAATCCGAACGATCCGGGCTCAGAACATATACTAATTGATGGGGTTACGGTTGATAGTACGGGAAGTCATGGAGTGCTATTGTATAATTCAGAAGTTGTTTTTGTGCGTAATAGCAGGGTATTACGTGCTGCTCGCTTGAATTTTGAGACTCAGCCGATTTCATCCTGTACTTCTTGGCCAAGCGGGTTGAAGTTTTATTATTCAAAAAATATTACGGTAGAGGGAACTGAAGTGGCGTACACGCGTGGGGAGGGATTGAATTTTCACAATTGTGAGTACACTTTAGCGGAGGGTAATCGGATTCACGATAATTTGACTAATATTTACAATGACAATTCAGCTCGAGTAATCATTCGGCGTAATTACGTTTACAATACGCCGGGTGCAACCAGCTATGCCGTACCGTGTATTCAGGAGGTGGGTGCTGTAGGGATGCAGGCGCGAGGGATGCTATTGGGGAATGAGGGAGCATGTGCAGATCCCTCCCATAGCCCAATATTCCAAGAATGTTCAAGCCTTCAATGCAATGGGCTTTTTCTTACCCCCTACCAAATTCCTACCATTGATAGTACCTTTATCTACAACAATATTTTTCATTACTGTGGGGGCGGTATTCATTTATGGGAGGGCAGTTCAGGGATTCCCAATCCGAATTGTGTAAAGAATACTTTTATCCTTCACAATACGTTTTGGGGATTGAGTGGAAGTCCGGAGGCGCAGGGAAGTTGGATCAGTTTGTTTTTTCCTTCCTATAACTTTTTTTTGAATAGTTATGGGCAGGTTCAGAATTTGGAGTGTTATGGTAATTTATTTGGACATTCTGTAGAAGATTTTCCACTTTTTAAAACATTTCGCGGACAGTTTAATAATCAGGGGGATTTTACCTATTCCTTTCGGTACAACCGTTGGGTTGCTGAAGGGTATCCAGTTGGAGAGGGGAATCTGGTAGTTCCTGCATTCTATCAATCGATTCCGCTTGATAGTCTAGAACTACTTCAACCTACCTGTAGTTCAGCTTTATTACAGCCTGTACCATCCTACGGCAGTTGGTTGCATACAGATTACTGGGGGCAAGTAAGGGATTTGGGCTGGACGAATGCGGGTGCGGTCGAGGCAGATTGTGTGTCTAGCCAGACAGCTTTTGCTGGATTGCAGTCTACAATTCTTTTCCCCAATCCTGGACAGGATCGTTTGTATATAGTTGGGGGGAGAGCAGGTTGGGTTCAGGTATTTAGTTCAATTGGAGTACGTATGTATAGCGGGGAGAAGGCTGACAGGGAATTAGAGATTCGGACTACTGGATGGCCAGCTGGGAATTATTGGATAGTGGTAGGTGGCGTGTCTTATTCTTGGATAAAGTTAGGGGGGTATTAGTTAAAGTTGAAAAGCGCCAGCAAGGGTTCTACTCGCTGGCGCTTTTAAGTGTTCTTATTTTTACAGTTTTCTAATTTTAATATTCTTGAACCAGACTGGATCTCCATGGTCCTGAAGGGCAATTTTCCCCTTTTTATACTGACCAAATCCTGGCATATCTTTGAATTTACTATTGGCGATCATTGTATTCCAGGTACTGTTAAACATTTGTACCTCGACCAGTTTTCGGTCATTTAGCCAATGTTCTACTTTCCCATTTTTGCTGACAATACGCGCTTTATTCCATTGTCCGGCAGGTTTTACCGTTTCGTATTTACAAGCAATCAGATCATAGAGGTCACCTGCTCTATGTTTTATTATCCGACCGTCGGGGTGGCAAGAATTATCGAGGACCTGCATTTCTGGTCCAGTTTGCCATACATAATCAAACTTAGAGGGGTCTTCTAAAACATTGTAAATTATTCCGGAGTTGCCGCAGGGGGCGATTTTCCACTCAACACTTAGCTCGAAGTCTTGGAATTCTTCATTCGTCAGGATATCGCCTCCATCTTTAGTTTGCCAATGTCCTTCTGGGTTGGGTTGTGCATCTAGGTAAATGGCATTATCCTGAATAATCCAGGAGGCTCCGACGCTATTTTGTCCCCATCTATGGAATTGAGAGATGGATTGGCCGTCAAAAAGCAATTGCCAGCCTTGTGCTTTTTCGAAGTCGGAAAGTGTATTATCAGGAGTTGGCGTGAGGGCAGCAGGGGCGGAAAGTACTTGTCCTGGTTCACTTGGGATATTATTCATAGTATACCAAGTTTCGGTTGTCCAAATTTCGTGGCCCAGTTCTGACAGCGGGAGGTTGTTCAGACGGATATGAACTACATGGTTGTTTTTGATGCCTGGGATTTCTAAGAATACCCGTTTTCGATCTGGAGAGACGGAGGCGGATTTTACTGGTAGGGTTTGTTCACCCATTTTTGGCCCACCATATTGGAAAGTTGGCTGGTAGTACCATTGGTTAACCTGGTAGTGATCTGTGGACCATCCATCACCTTCGCGCAGTGGCTCTGTAAATTCAATTTCGACGCCATTTGCTTTGGCGCGTACTGCCAGCATTTCGAAGGTAGATTGGCCATTGTATTTCATACGTTGGAGTCCGTACCAAAGCTTGTCTTGTTGGCCCCAGTTGCCGGGGTTACCAATCATTCCGATGTAGAATGCATCATCTGGTCCGCGTACAATCCGGTGGGTTGCGCCTTCAAGTCCTTGGGTAAATCGGAATACACAGCCTTGGTAGTTATCATTAATTTTTTCCATGAAGACCCTTTGAAGTCCACCGTAGCAAACATCTCCATGGAGTAGTTGATTTTGATAGGGGCCATCATTTAAAAGGATAGGCTGTGTTGGGGAGTTGCCTATTTCATCTTGTGGTAGCCAGACTACGGGTTGTTGGATGGGCATATTGGCTACTGCAATGGAGTCTACTGCATAGGAGTTGTAGAAGGCACCTGGCTTTACATGAAGGATTTTGGAAGAGGGCAACCAGTCGCCTTGGTTATCGGCAATAAAGAGTTGGCCATCGGGGCCGGTTCCGACGCCATCAGGAGTTCGGAGGCCACGGGCTACGAATTCCATGGAGCCGTCTTTGCGATTAATTTTTATTACTTTTCCGCGGTCTGGGATTTGCGGGCGTGCGCTAGCGCCGCCTGGAAGAATAGCGATGGCGAGAGCGGCATAGAAGGCGTCCTCCTCGGGTTGATAGGCAAGGCCGAAGGCGAATTCATGAAAGTTGGAGGAGGCTTTCCATCCTTTGGAGAAGCAGAGGTATTCGTCTATAACATCATCTCCATCTACATCTACTAATTTGGTGAGCTCTTGTTTTTGCAGGACGTAGATTTCTCCATCTACAATTTTTAATCCCAGAGGTTCAGCGAGTCCTTTTGCGATTTGTTTTACTGTAATTTTTTTGGGGTCGCCCGACTCGACATTATCCAAAATATAGACACCACCCATAGCATCCCAGGTAGATACTACCAATCGGCCGTCAGGTAGGAAGTCCATGCCAGCTACTTTGGGGAGGAACCAGTCTGGTCGAGCTTGGCTGAGGTTATAGGAGGGGTGCAGTTCTTTTAGGGGGCCTCCATCTCCTGGGATAACTGCTCCGCTGCTACCGCCAATTTGAGCGAGGTTTTCTTCGCCATCTGCTTTATGCGACCAGTTGGTCATTGGAATGACCCTCATTTCTGGATTGTCGGCGCTGGCCCATTTTAGCGTAATACCTTTTCCGCCACCTCCTTGGAAGTACTCAATCCGAACGGCGTGATGGCCTGCTCGGAGGGCAATTTCGGTTTCTTTTGGATCCATTCCGTGTGGACCATCGTTATCGATCAAGAGCTTGCCATCGATAAACAATTTTGAACCATCGTCAGAAGAGAGTTGGAGGAGCAGGTTTTCATCTTTGGGGAGGTAGAGGTATCCGGTTGCTAGAACGGCAAAGTTATCGCTGAAAGGATCAAAGTCTCCGCCACCTGCATTTACTTCTCCTACGATCGCGTTCAAGTCACCTGGCGCATCGAAGTTAATTTGTGCTAAGGCAGAGATAGGTTTATTTAGTTGAATGACTTTAGCTCGAAGTCCGGGTTTAAGTTCACGTTCCTTTACGAGTGGATCGCTTTTCAGCCATTTGCCCTCGGGGATATTGGTTGGATCAAGTTTTACGTCTGCGCTACCTTCTCCGTCGTCACTACCCTCATCTAGAGATAGGACATAGTTCACCATTGTTTTGGCGTCATCAAGGGACAGCGAAGGGTGGGCGCTCATGGCGGCGATTCCCCAGACTCCAGCTCCGCCATTAATAATTTTCTTGGCTAGCTTTTCTTGGTTTTCTGGTGTGTTTTTATATTTTTCAGCGATACTCACATAAGCAGGACCAACGGTTTTTACTTGCGGGTTATGGCAGGTTCTACAGTCGGACTTTGCCATGAGTTTTTCACCGGGGTGTACGGATACCTGTTCTCCGTCGGTGCTTTCTTGGTCTTCTGATCGGAAAGGATTTTCTATTTGGGGTGCGTTTACAAAAAAGGTGGTGAGGGAGGCATTGGTTGTTCCGGATAATTGGAGTGTTCCGTCGACGGAGAGGGTAGAAAAGTTATCCCCCGCTTTTTGATATTCTTTTTGAGAAATTTGGAAGGATGCGCCGTTGACGATGATATTGGATGGGTCAGCGATAGAAGCTACGTTAGTTCGAAAGCTAAGTTGGACATCTTGGGGGCAATTTTCTAGTCGGAAGCGGCGTTCGAAGCCCACTTGTCTATCTTTTTCAATATATTCTGGGCGTTCGTTTACCCGTATTTTCCGTCCATCATTAAGGATAAGGTCGTACATGATTTCCGCTTGGCCCTCTGTGTAGCGGTGTCCTTTGTAATCGGTGGAAGGCGTTTCCATTTTCCCATTGACAACGGCTTGCCAGGGTTGCTGGTACTTGTTTTCGAACCAACTATTGCCTATGGAGATAGGTTGGGGGCCGTGGCGCATGTTATAGACGGCACCGGTGAAGTCCACGCTACCGGACCATACTTTGTAGAGCGCACAGGAGTCGGTGGAGTACGCGGCCCAAAGTTGATCATTTAAAGCGAAGGTGATCATTCTGGGTTTTTTATCTAATACAGATCGGAACACCCAAGGGTCATTTGGGCGGTCTGCTTGATGAGAGGAGGAATGTTTTTTGCTTGCAAAGTACCAAAGGGCTGCCATAAGTAGCAGGAGCGACAGAAAAAGGGAGCGAGTACGCATAGTTGGATGAAACAAAGGATTGCGAATAAGCCATCTATTGAATAGACAGATCTGT
>Ga0208787_1000061_pt1 | contig 48001 bp, 43 predicted proteins | sample Wag4_2014_7_11_FD_187362 | JGI IMG/M metagenome (GOLD analysis project Ga0208787, IMG submission 187362) | Fresh water microbial communities from Ohio, USA - Utica-2 Time Series HT 2014_7_11 (SPAdes) (version 2) | ecosystem: Environmental > Aquatic > Freshwater > Water tank | place: USA: Ohio...
TACGTTGCTTAAGCGCCTTAAATAAATCTATTCCTGCTGCCGGTCGAAATTGCATAAAAAGCCAAGGCTCAGTTAGTTCTAGTTCCATTAGTACTAATTTCTCATCCATTCTCACAACATCGACTCGTGCAAAAAGTAGATCGTTCCATTCACTTACCGAGTTTGAAATAGTTTTTACAATCTCTCTTACTTCATTTGTTATTTCTAGTTGACCAGCAGCATCTCCATGCCCACCTTTGGTGAGAGCTGGCACCTTCTTAGCCACATGACTGATTTCACCATCTATGACAATAATTGCCTTCTCCCCTTCATCATCAACACTTGAAATATAAGGTTGGATGATTACGGCTCTATTGGCTTCAATAATTTTTTTAACAAATTCAATAGCTTCATCTTTTGTTGTCGCTTTACCAGCTAATCGCGCACCAGCTCCAACCGTTGGTTTAATTGCAATTGAGTCAGCTGTTTCAAATGCCCAACTAATAGCAGGCAAAGCTTCATCGATGCTGCTGGCAAATTTAGTGGGAATAATTGGAACCCCTTTTCCCTCCAGCACGGATAGATATTTTTTGTCCGTGTTCCATCTCATTACATCGCATGAATTAAAAAGTTTTGTTTTGGTTTCAACTGTTTTAGCAAATTGTAAGAATTCATCTCGAACTGGAACATAATCCCAAGTGGATCTAATAACGGCTGCATCAAAAGATTCCCAGGCAATACTTTTATCGTTCCAATTGGCAAAGACCAAATCGATATCTAATTGAGCGGCAGCCTCTGTGGCAAAAGGAATATCTAAATCTGGATCTGGATCAGCGGGGTTGTCATTTCCAACAACATAAGCAATTTTCATTTAGTTGAAATTCAACAAAGGATCTAGTCCGATGAGAAAGAAAAGAAGTGCCAGCCATGTGATTGACCAATGAAATAGCTTCATTGGGTTGATGTCTAGATCATCACTCTTGGCGCGATTTCTTAATGCATACACCTCGCGCATAAATATTAAATTCAGAACTATTGCTCCAAGTACATAAACAATCGAAAGTTCACTAACTAAAGGCAAAACCAAAGTAGTGGCGACCATGATCCAGGAATAAATTGCAATCTGACTCGCAACTTTTTCTCGATCGGCAACCACTGGAAGCATTGGAATTCCAGCATTCTCATAATCTTTTCGATATTGCATTGATAATGGCCAGTAATGCGGTGGTGTCCACCAAAACACAATCAAGAACAAAACAATGGGAGCCAAACTAATCGAATTAGTAACTGCTGCCCAACCAATCAAAACGGGAAAGCAACCAGCGGCACCTCCCCAGACGATATTGGAAGAAGTTCTGCGCTTTAAAAGTAATGTGTATACACAAACATAGAAAACAATTGCACTAGCAGCAAACAATGCAGACAAAGTATTTACTTGACTCACAAGCCAAATTACTGACGAAAGGGAAAGTATGATTCCCAGAGCCACAGCTCCTCGAACCGAAACTTTTCCAGTAACTAAAGGTCTGTGAGCAGTTCTATCCATTAACGCATCGATATCACGATCAACAACATTGTTTAAAGCATTTGCTCCGCCAGCAGCCAAAGCTCCACCAATAAGAGTTGCTAACACCAAATACCAATCTGGCCATCCATTGGAAGCTAAAAACATTGTTGGAACAGTTGTGACAAGGAGTAATTCGATAATTCTTGGTTTTGTTAAAGAGACATAACTTTTGATAACGGAAAATAAACTAGAAGGTTCCTGATTCAAATTCAAGATTGGCTCGTCAATTTTTCTCATACCTAACTAACGCTACCTGAATAGCGGTTATGGCGCGTTCCTTGGATTGTGTGACCAGCAACTCATTAGGCTAGGGATAACTAAAGCCTCGAGAATTGGAACTCTAGAACCGATATGAGTATCTCCGCCTGGACCGAACTTGACGACAAATCTGTAAAAGTAGCGCGCGGTCTTGCCTTAGATGCTGTTGAAACCGCCGGTCATGGACATCCAGGAACCGCTATGGCTCTTGCTCCTGTTGCACATCTTTTGTTTAACAAGTTCATGAATCACTCCCCTGAAAATCCTGAGTGGTTTGCTAGAGATCGATTTATTCTTTCTTGCGGTCATGCCAGCATGCTTTTGTATTCCCAACTATTTCTAAATGGCTACGGATTAGAAATCGAAGATTTAGAGAATTTCCGAAAAATGAATAGTTTGACTCCAGGACATCCTGAGTTTCAACACACAAAAGGTGTTGAAATGACAACTGGACCTCTGGGACAAGGAATGTCTTCAGCAGTTGGAATGGCTATTGCTTCAAGATATTGGCGTCAGTTTTTTGATGCAAAGACAGCCGCTAATCAAAGTATTTTTGATAACTATATTTATGTTGTTGCAAGTGATGGAGATTTACAAGAAGGTGTAACTTCAGAAGCCTCTTCTATTGCTGGACATTTAGGTCTTTCTAACTTAATTGTTATTTACGATGACAATCGAATCAGTATTGACGGTGACACAAATCTTGCTTTCACAGAAGATGTCGCTGCTCGCTATCGCGCATATGACTGGGATGTACACACAGTTGAATTAGGAAATAATGGTCAAGTTGACATCCCTGCTTTGTCTAAGGCTATTGAATCATCAAAGAAATCAGACAAGCCAAGTTTTATTCGACTAAAAACTATTATTGCTTGGCCCGCTCCAAATGCTAGAAATACAGCCGCTTCTCACGGTGCACCACTTGGGGAAAGTGAAACGAAGTTGACTAAAGAAGCTTTAGGTTTTGAGAAAGATAAATCATTTCAAGTCCCAGACGAAGTTCTGAAATACACTCGTCAAACTAAAACTAGAGGAAACGAACTATTCAAACAATGGAATGATAAATTCCAAGCCTGGTCAAGTGCTAATCCTTCCCTTGCTATTGATTACCAAAGATTAATAAAGGGTGAATTAACTCAAGATATAGATAAGAAATTAACTGCATTTGAATCTGGTTCCAGTGTTGCCAGCAGAAAGAGTGGCGGAACGGTTCTTAATGAGTTAGCTGCAAATCTTGTTGAATTAGTTGGCGGATCAGCAGATCTTGCCGAAAGTAACGGCGTTGCTTTAAAGAATGCTCTTTCAATGCAAAAGACAAATTCAGATATTGCCAATTCTTCAATTGGTGGTAAATATTTACATTTTGGAATTAGAGAACATGCAATGGGTTCAATAATGAATGGAATGGCTCTTTATGGATTCACTCGTCCTTTTGGAGCAACATTCTTAATTTTTAGTGACTATCAAAAACCTGCCATAAGACTTGCCTCTTTAATGCAACTTCCAGTCACCTACGTTTGGACACACGATTCAATTGGTTTAGGTGAAGATGGGCCAACACATCAACCTGTAGAGCAGCTTTGGTCTTTGCGTTCCATTCCAGGTTTTGCAGTTGTTAGGCCTTGTGATGCAAATGAAGTAGCCGTTTGTTGGTTAAAAATAATGGAAGATAGAAAACCTGCAGGAATAGTTCTCACCAGACAAAACATTCCAACTCTAGATAGAAAAATTAACGCTCCTGCCATAAACGCTCAAAAAGGAGCCTATATTTTGCAAGATGCCCCAAATTCAAATCCTGACGTAATTTTGATTGCAACTGGATCAGAAATTGAACTGGCTTTAAGCGCCCAAAAAGAATTGAACTCCCAATCTATTAATACTCGAGTTGTGTCAATGCCGTGTGTGGAGTGGTTCCAAGATCAGCCAGCAAGTTATCAAGAAAGTGTTTTGCCAAAAAATGTTAAGGCCAAAATTGCAATTGAAGCTGGATCAACCTTTGGTTGGTATCAATTTGTAGGTCTTGAAGGTGGCGTTATCGGGCTTGATCACTATGGAGCAAGTGGCAAACCTGATTTATTGTATAAAGAATTTGGAATCACCGTAGAAAAGATTGTTGCAAAAGCTAAAGAATTAAAGAAATAACTCTTTAACGATCTCCGCGTAATTTATCGATTGCTTCAGCTAAAATCGCATCGCCATCTTTATCATCACGACGTTCTTTAACATAAGCCAAATGAGTTTTGTAAGGAACATTTACCACTGGCTTTGGTGGATTATCTTGATCTTGACCTGCTGGCCATCCACATCTTGGACAATCCCAAGTATCAGGAATTGGTGCATCTACTGCAAATGCTGGTCTACTTTCGTGCCCATGTGCGCAATAGAAAGATAAACGAACTCGTGGTGCTGCATCTCCGCGCTCTGCTTCGCCCATTGGGCCTGCACCAACGCGACTTCCTCTGATTGCACTTCCACCAGCCATTTATTACTCCTTTGTTTTATTAAACGCTTAGTACTAAACCAAGACCAATAACACTTGCAGCCCAAATCAAACCAATTGCAATTGTGAATCTATCTAAATTTCTTTCTGCTAAAGATGAACCACCAAGAGAAGAGCTAAAACCTCCACCAAATAAATCAGAAAGTCCACCGCCACGACCTCTATGAAGCAAAACTAAAAGCATAAGTAAAAGATTTGAGATAACTAAAATGACTCCCAGTGTCCAAGCGATGATTGTCATTTTGTTTCTTCTTTTACCTTTCTAAAACTTGACTCTTAAAGGATACGGCTGGGTAGTGACAAAATTAGGTCCCGGGACCTAGTGAGTCACACGTTTTATGGTTGATCTGGCCATCTAATGATGCGCAGGAATTCATCTGGATCTAAAGCTGCTCCACCAATTAGGGCACCGTCAACATCTGGTTGTTCCATAATTGCTTTGATGTTTCCAGCTTTTACTGAACCACCATAAAGAATGCGAACTTTATCTGCCACATCTTGCGAATAAAGTTTGGCAACTTTTGCTCTTATTGCAATAGACATATCTTGAGCATCTTGTGGTGTGGCAACTTCGCCGGTACCAATTGCCCAAACTGGTTCATAGGCAATTACTAATTCTGAAACATAATTTGATCGAACATCTTTAAGAGCACCTTGTACTTGATTCAATGTGTGCTCTACAGCGTTACCACTTTGTCTAATATCAAGAGTTTCGCCAACTGCAATCATCGGAATCAAATCGTGTTTTATTGCTGCTTTTACTTTGGCATTTACACTTTCATCGGTTTCATTGTGATAGGCACGACGTTCACTATGACCAATTAAGGCATATTTGGTGTGTAATTTTTTCAACATAGAACCACTGATTTCACCAGTGTAAGCACCTGAATCATGTGCACTTATGTCTTGAGCGCCGTAAGTAATACTTAAATGATCTGCATCAACCACTGTTTGTACAGAACGAATATCTGTAAAGGGAGGGAATATCACAACTTCTGTTCGCGCATAATCTGCATCAATTAGAGAAAATGCCATTTTGTTCATGTAGGCAATTGATTCAAGATGATTAATGTTCATCTTCCAGTTACCAGCCATGACTGGTTTTCTTTGATCGTTAGTCATTTATCCCTCTTCCAAAACAGCTAATCCAGGCAAAACTTTTCCTTCTAAGAGTTCTAGTGAGGCTCCCCCACCAGTACTTATGTGATCAAACTTTGATTCATCTAAACCAAGTAATCGTATTGCAGCAGCTGAATCGCCACCACCGACAACGCTATATGCATCGCTATTTGCAAGTGCTTGGGCAACAGTTTTTGTGCCAGATGCGAATGCATTTACTTCAAACACACCCATTGGACCGTTCCAAACAACAGTTTTAGCATCTCGAATTTTGGTAGCAAAAAGTTCACTAGTTTTTGGACCTATGTCTAAACCTTTTTGCCCTACTGGAATTTGATGGGCATCAACAACTGAAACCGGTGCTGAACCATCTAGTTCTTTAGAAATCACTACATCAACTGGTAAGACGATTTCGACATTTTTTTCTTGTGCGGTTTTGATTAATTGTTTAACTTCTTCGATTCGATCTATTTCTAGCAGGGAATCTCCAACTTCAAAGCCTTGAGCCTTAAGGAAAGTAAAAGCCATTCCTCCACCAATAAGTAATTTGTCAACTTTGCTAATCAAATTATTAATAACACCCAATTTGTCACTTACTTTTGAACCACCAAGAACAACAACATAAGGTCTTACTGGATTGTTTAAAACTTTATCGAAGGCTTTTTGCTCTGCTTGAACTAATCTTCCAGCTGCTTTTGGCAAAAGTCGGGCAATATCAGTCACAGAAGCTTGTTCACGGTGCACAACTCCAAAGCCATCGATAACAAAAACATCACCTAAAGTTGCTAAGACTTTTGCTAATTTTTGTCTCTCTGTTGCATCTTTGCTAGTTTCATCTTTTTCGTAACGAATATTTTCCACCATAGCAATTTCACCAGGTTTTAAAGCATTAACAATTGTTAAAGTGTCAGCACCATTTAAATCATCAATAAACGTAATTGGTGTTCCCACCAATTCACCTAATCTTTTAGCAATTGGCTTTAAGGATAATTCTGGTTTTCTTTCACCTTTTGGTCTGCCCAAATGTGCCAAGACAACAATCTTTGCGTTCTTTTTTCTTAAATCATTAATTGTGGTAACACTGGCCTTTAATCGACCATCATCTGTAATTTGCATTACGCCATTAGCGTCTTGCTTCATAGGCGCATTTAGATCAGCGCGTAATAAAACGCGCTGATTAGTTACATCAATATCATCAATTGTTTTCATCAATGACTTAGAGATTTGAACCAACAAGTTGAGTTAGATCAACTAGTCGACTTGAGTATCCCCATTCGTTGTCATACCAACCAACAACTTTGGCAATGTTTCCTGCCACGGTTGTTAATTGTCCGTCAATAATGCATGAATGTGAATCGTGCACGATATCTGTTGAAACTAATGGATCTTCGCTGTAGGAAAGAATTCCTTTAAGTGGTCCTTCAGCTGCAGCTCTTAATGCTGCATTGATGTCTTCTGCTGTTGCTGATTTTTTCAAGTGAACTGTTAAATCAGTGGCAGAACCAACTGGTACTGGAACTCTCATGGCGTAACCATCAAGTTTGCCTTTTAGATCAGGTAGAACTAATCCAATAGCTTTGGCAGCACCTGTTGTTGTTGGAATCATATTGATTGCAGCAGCACGGGAACGTCTCAAATCTTTGTGCGGCATATCAAGAGTTGATTGATCATTTGTGTAGGCATGAATTGTGGTCATCAAACCAGTTTCAATACCAAAAGTGTCATGAATAACTTTTGCCATTGGTCCAAGACAATTTGTAGTGCAAGAAGCATTGCTGATCACTATGTGTTTAGCGTGATCAATCTTGTCGTGGTTAACACCTAATACAACAGTGATGTCTTCACCTTTAGCAGGAGCTGAGATCAAAACTTTTTTAGGTCCTGATTTCAAATGTGCTTTTGCTTTATCAGCATCTGTGAAAACTCCGGTTGATTCGATAACTAGATCAACACCGAAATCTCCCCAAGGAATTTCTGCTGGGTCTCTATGAGAAGTAATTTTAATTTCTTTGTTATCAACGAATACTGAGTTTCCTTCAACGTTGATTTTGCCTGGGAATCTTCCCAAAGTTGAGTCGTATTTAAGTAAATGTGCAGATGTTTTAACATCTGTTAAGTCGTTAATAGCAACAATCTCGATTTGCTCATTGCCGTTAATGATTTGTGCCAAAGCACCTTCTGGCGCCTTACCAGCCCGATCTTGTAATACTCGAATGTAGTTTCTTCCGATGCGACCAAAACCATTAATACCAACACGAATTGCCACTTAGTAATCAACTCCAGAAAATAGATGTGCGGACATATTTCTTACTGCTATTTCGGCGACGGTGCCGATGTAATTCTATCCTTCAAGCATTTCTGGCGTGAGAGAGGCTTCTGTTGTAGGAATTCCAAGTTCATTTGCTCTCTTGTCAGCCATTGCCAGAAGTCTTCTGATGCGACCAGCGATTGCATCCTTTGTTAAAGGAGGATCACTCAACGCACCTAGTTCTTCCAAACTCGCTTGCTTGTGAGTGATTCTTAAATCTCCAGCAGCTTTTAAGTGATCAGGTATTTCGTTTCCTAAAATTTCCATAGCTCGGGCAACTCTTGCTCCTGCTGCTACTGCTGCTTGAGCACTTCGTCGAAGATTTGCATCATCAAAATTTGCTAAGCGATTTGCAGTGGCACGTACTTCTCTTCGCATGCGACGTTCTTCCCAAGCCATGACAGCAGTGTGTGCGCCAAGTCTTGTTAGAAGTGCACCAATTGCATCGCCATCTCTAATTACTACTCGGTCAACACCGCGAACTTCACGCGCTTTTGCAACCACATCTAATCTTCGTGCTGCTCCTACTAAAGCTAGTGCTGCTTCTGGACCAGGTGCAGTAATTTCTAATGCACTTGATCTACCAGGTTCTGTTAAAGATCCGTGCGCTAGAAATGCTCCACGCCAAGCTGCTTCTGCATCACAAATTCCGCCACCAACAACTGATGGTGGCAATCCCCTAATTGGTCTTCCCGCAGAATCGATTAATCCTGTTTGTTTAGCTAAAACATCTCCACCTTGCACAACCCGCACAACGTAACGAGCACCTTTTCTGATTCCAGAACCTTGTAACACTGACATCTCTGCATCGTGGCCATAGAGCTCAACTATGTCTTTTCTTAAACGTCTGGCAATTTGACCAGCATCAAGTTCTGCTTCAACCACAATTTGTCCGGCTACTAAGTGAAGTCCCCCAGCAAAACGCAACAAAGCTGATACTTCAGCTTTTCTACAACAAGTTTTATTGAGTTCAACTCGTGCTAATTCATCTTTTACTGCAGAAGTCATGGCCATATGTTCCATTTTGACACAACTTCACCGGCGTGTCAGATTGTTTCAAATATATTTTTGATTCTCCACACGGACGAGTCACATTAGTAACATTAGTTACTAAAAACAACTTTTGTTACTTATTCTTTCCCTAAATCTCTATGTACAACTCTTACTTTTGCACCATTACTTTTCAATTCTTGAGCAACTTTTTCAGCAATTGTGACACTTCGATGTTTTCCACCGGTGCAACCAATAGCAACGGTCACATACTTTTTACCTTCTCGAACATATCCAGGAGTCGTAACATTGATCAATTCATTAATTGTTTTGGAGAAATTCTCAGCTCCGTCTTGCTTGAGCACAAAATCTTGAACTTTTTTATCTAAACCTGTGAGTTTTTTTAAATCCTCTTCCCAGAAAGGATTTGCTAAAAATCTCACATCAAATACGAAATCGGCATCCACAGGAATTCCATATTTGAATCCAAATGACAATATTGTTGCCTGAAATGTTGCCACATCACTTTCGAAAGTTTTTTCGATAACACTTCTCAGTCCAGGAGAGGACATATCTGAGGTGTCAATTACTACATCAGCATTGGCTCTGAGATCTCCCAATAGTTCTCTTTCATTCTGCAAACCATCTAGCACTCGACCATCACCTTGCAAAGGATGCGGTCTTCTGCTGCCTTCAAATCTTCTAACAAGGGAAACATCAGATGCTTCAAGAAAAAGTACTCGAACTTCCCAATTATCTTTCTTAACTTCAGCCAGTGCTTTATCCAAATTTGAAAACAATTTTCCACCGCGAACATCAACAACTACTGCAATATGACTTGCTACACCTTGAAGTTTTACATCATTTAATGCTGAATTTAAAACTGATGGTGGCAAGTTATCAATAACAAACCAACCCAGATCTTCCAAAGCTCTTGCCGCAGTTGACCTGCCGGCACCTGACATACCTGTGACAATTAGAACTTCAGGATTACTCATGTTTATAGTCTGCCCTATTGCCTTAACTTTCGATGATTTCCCCGGTTAAAGGATCGAATTTGGTGGGAACATCTTTCAGAGTCTGCATAATGTTTGTCGCCATTTCGGAAGTAATTCCAGGCACTGCCAAAAGTGATTCTAAGTTTTGTTCTCGAATCTTGCTCACCGAGCCAAAGGTATCTAATAGGGTTTTAATCTTTTTATCCCCTAAGCCTTTAATTCCATCTAATTCACTAGCTAGTGAAGCCTTTGCGTGACGCATTCTGGTTTTAGTGATTGCAAAACGATGGGCTTCGTCTCTTATTCTTTGCACTAAAAATAGGGCTTCACTATTTCGAGGCAATAAGATTGGATCTTTAACCCCAGGTTTCCACAATTCTTCAAGTCTTTTTGCAATTCCAATAGTCTCAATATCTGAAAGTCCCAATTCATCTAATGCTTCTCGTGCAGCATTTACTTGAATTTGCCCTCCATCAACCAATAGCAAACTTGGTCGGTAAGCAAAACTTTTCTTTTCAGTTTTGTTTTCTTCATCATTTTCATCAACCAGATATCTGAATCTTCTAGTTACTGTCTCATGAATTGCTCTTGGATCATCTTGGCCTTCGAAAGATTTAATGTTGAAGCTTCGGTAATGCTTCTTTTGAGGGATGCCATCTTCAAATACAACAAGGGATGCAGTGGTACTGGTTCCTGAGATATTGGAAACATCAATGCACTCGATTCTTAACGGTGGTTGTTCCAAATCCAGTGAAGTTGCTAATTCTTCCAAAGCCTTAGTTCGACTCAATAGATCAGCAGAGCGTTTAAGTTTGTGCATGGTCAGATTTTGTTCTGAATTCTTCTCACTTGTTTCCATAAGCTTTCGCTTATCACCTCGTTGAGGTTTTCTGATTTCAACAGTTTTCTTAGCATTTTCAGATATCCATTTAGTAACCGAATCTATTTCAGATATTTCCTGGTTAATTAATATTTCTTTGGGTATGGAATCGCCTTCCAATTCACCATAAAGCTGAACCAGTAAATCTTCAAAATGCTCTGGCATAGTTTTGTGATCTATACGATCTGAAACAAAAGATCTTTCACCCTTAATTTGACCCTGTCGAACATGAAATATTTGAGTTGACAAATGTAAATCATCAGAAGTTAGAGCGATTAAATCGGCGTCTGTTTCGTCATCGAAGACAATTGCATTTAATTCAACAACTTTAGTTAAGGCTCCCAATCTGTCTCTAAATCGAGCTGCTTTTTCAAATTCTTGATTGGCACTAGCTTTGCTCATCTCAGATTCAAGATCTTTAAATATGGTCTTGGTATTTCCATTCAAGAAATTGACTACATTTGTGACTATCGATCCGTATTCTTCTTTATTAACTCTTCCAACACATGGAGCTGCACATCTTTCAATATCACCTAACAAGCAAGGTCTCTTCATTAATTGATGTCTTCTATAAACGGTGTCCTTACAAGATCTAATTGGAAAAACTCGAATTATTTGTTCCATAGTTTGGCGAATAGCCCAAACATGAGTAAATGGTCCGTAATACTTATTACCTTTCTTTTTTGCTCCCCTTGTAACGGCTATTTGTGGAAATTCATCTTTCAAGGTCAAAGTTAAGTAAGGATAAGTTTTGTTATCGCGAAAACGAACATTGAATCTTGGGTTGAATGCTTTGATCCAAGTAAATTCCAATTGCAAAGCTTCTACTTCGTTGTGGACTGTTACCCAATCAACCATTGCAGCAGTTTTTACCATCATTGCTGTACGAGGGTGAAGATTACTTATATCTGTGAAATAACTATTTAATCTATTCTTCAAATTCTTAGCTTTACCAACATAAATAACTGTTTCGTCTGCTGTTTTAAATCGATACACACCTGGAAGTTCAGGAACATTTTTTGGCCGATATAAAGATGGATCTGCCATTGTTATCCAGCTTTACTAGAAGAATTCTTTAGAATTTGAGCCAAGTATTTGCCGGTATAACTGCCACTTGCTTTGGCAATTTGTTCTGGTGTTCCTTGAGCAACAACAGTGCCGCCTCTAAATCCACCTTCAGGCCCCATGTCGATTACCCAATCAGAATTCTTGATTACATCTAAATTGTGTTCAATAACAATTACAGTATTTCCAGAATCGACTAATCTTTCTAGAACTCCCAGGAGTTTTCGAACATCTTCGAAATGTAATCCTGTGGTTGGTTCATCCAGCACATAAATTGTTCTTCCAGTGCTTCGTCTTTGCAATTCTGTAGCAAGTTTTACTCGTTGTGCTTCTCCACCAGAAAGTGTTGGTGCAGATTGACCTAGTCGAACATAACCCAATCCCACATCCACCAGTGTCTTTAAGTGTCTGGCAATTGCAGGAACCGATTCAAAAAACACTAAAGCTTGTTCAATTGGCATATTTAAAACATCACTTACAGTTTTACCCTTGTAGTGAACTTCTAATGTATCTCGGTTGTAGCGTGCTCCCTGACAAATTTCACATGGAACATAAACATCAGGCAAAAAGTTCATTTCAATTTGGATAGTTCCATCGCCAGAACAAGGCTCACATCTTCCACCTTTAACGTTAAAACTAAATCGTCCTGGTTGGTATCCCCTAATTTTTGCTTCACTAGTTTCTGCGAAAAGTTTTCTCACGTTATCAAAAACACCAGTGTAGGTTGCGGGGTTACTTCGAGGAGTTCTTCCGATTGGACTTTGATCAACATGAACTACTTTGTCTAAATGTTTAGTTCCTTCGACTTTTTTATGCTGCCCGGGAACAGTTCTTGCTTGATGAAGATCTCTCGCCAAAGTCGTGTACAAAATATCATTTACCAATGTGGATTTCCCAGATCCGCTAACTCCGGTTACTGCCACAAAGACTCCTAGGGGAAATTCAACAGTGACCTTCTTCAGGTTATTTTCTTGTGCTTCAACAACTTTTATCATTCTTTCTTTGTCTATAGGTCGACGCTTTTTAGGGACAACAACACTTTTTCTTCCAGAAATGTAATCACCAGTTATTGATTTCTTATTGTTTTCTAATTCTTTAACCGTGCCACTAGAAACTACATAGCCGCCATGTTCGCCAGCTCCAGGTCCTATATCGACAACCCAGTCAGCAGCTCTAATAGTTTCTTCGTCATGTTCAACAACAATCAAAGTATTTCCTAGATTTCTTAATCGAATTAAAGTATCAATTAATTTTTTGTTGTCTCTTTGATGCAAACCAATACTTGGTTCATCCAGAACGTAAAGAACTCCTACTAAGCCAGAACCAATTTGAGTAGCCAGACGAATTCTTTGTGCTTCTCCACCAGAAAGGGATCCCGCTGCTCTATCTAAGGATAGGTAGTCCAAACCCACGTCAAGCAAGAATTGTAATCTTTCAATTACCTCTTTCAAAACTCTTTGAGCAATTGCCATTTCTCTTTTACCAAGTTTTAGTGAAGTAATGAATTCAGTAACTTCCCCAATTGACATGGCACTCATCTCGGCAATACTTTTGCTTCCGATTTTTACTGCTAAAGAGACAGGTTTTAGTCGAGCTCCTTTACAACTCTTACAAGGTTTTTGTCGCATGTAACCTTCAAGATGTTCACGGGCTGCATCAGAATCTGACTTCTCATGACGATTGTGAATGTTTTCAATTACACCTTCAAATTCTGTCCAATAAGATCTTTGTCTGCCATAAGAATTCTTATATTTAACATTGATGTTACTTTCGTATCCATAAAGCAAAGAATTCTTAGTTTTATCTGACAATTTCTTATAAGGAGTATCAAGTGAAAATTTCAAATCTTTTGCAACGGCTTCAAGAAGCCTGGCCCAATAACCTTCAGATGAAGAATTTGCCCAAGGTGCGATTGCCCCATCACCGATAGATAAATCTTTATCAGGAATTACTAAGTCTTCGTCTACCTCTAAATGATTTCCCAAACCGCTACATTCAGGACAAGCTCCAAATGGTGAATTAAATGAAAATGATCTTGGTTCAAGTTGATCAAAAGATATTTCACAATTAGTACAAGCCAAATGCTCTGAATACACTCGCTCTTTATTCTTGGATTTTGCAGGTTCATCAACGAAATCCAAAACAACTGTGCCATTTGCGAGTCTTAACGCAGTTTCTACCGAATCGGTAATTCGCTGCCTTGACTCAGCTTTAACGCTTAATCGATCAACAACCACATCAATGTTGTGTTTTTCTTGTTTCTTTAATACTGGAACTTCAGTTAAAGCATAAGTTTCGCCATCAATTCGAGCTCTAGAAAAACCTTGGGTTTGTAATTCTTTGAATAAATCTTGATATTCACCTTTTCGTCCACGAATAACTGGCGCAAGTACTTGAAATTTTGTACCAGCAGTTAATTCCAGAACTTGATCAACAATTTGTTGTGGAGTTTGTCTATGAATTATTACCCCACATTTTGGACAGTGTGGAGTGCCAGCTCTTGCATAAAGAAGTCTTAAGTAATCATGAACTTCGGTAATGGTTCCAACTGTGGAACGTGGATTTCTATTAGTTGATTTCTGATCGATTGAAACCGCAGGAGATAAGCCTTCAATAAAGTCAACATCTGGTTTGTCCATCTGTCCTAAGAACTGTCTGGCATAAGCCGACAAACTTTCAACATATCTTCGTTGACCTTCAGCAAAAATTGTGTCAAATGCTAGTGAGGATTTTCCTGAACCTGACAAACCTGTGAAAACAATCAGAGCATCTCTAGGAAGTTCAAGTGAAATATCTTTTAAGTTGTGCTCCCGGGCACCACGAACAATTAATTTATCTGCAACAGCTGAACCATGTCTTTTGGTCTCAGTCTTTTTGGGAGTAGTCGCAGTCATCTAACAAAGGTTAATGCTTAAGCGCTTTTTACGCTTCTTCAACTCCAGGATGATCTCTTTTGATATCAGCGATGGCAGTTCCCGCGGCTTTCTGGCCTGGTTTATGTGCAAGTTCTGGATGAAGCTTTGTTTGACGAAGTGAGGCATAAACGGTAATTGCTAACACTCCCACGATTACCGCCAGTGAAACTGGAGTTGATATTTCAGGTGCTGATTTGAAGCCATTTTCATGAGCTGCATGAAGTATAAGTTTTACTCCAATGAAACCAAGAATTACTGATAAGCCATAAGACAGATAAATCAAGCGATCCAGTAGTCCATCAAGCATGAAATACATCTGACGAAGTCCCATAAGTGCAAATGCATTAGCAGTAAACACAATGTATGGATCATCAGTTAGACCAAATATTGCCGGAATCGAATCAAGGGCAAATAAAATATCTGTAGTAAAAATTGCAATCATGACGATAAACAGAGGCGTAAAATATTTCTTTCCATCAATTGTTACTCTGAATGCACCTTCGTGATACTTAGGTGTGACAGGTAAATACTTCTCTGCTAATTTCAAAACTTTGTTTTGAGATGGGTCACTTTCTGTACCATGCTTTGACGCAAGTTTGTAAGCGGTGTAAAGCAAAAAAGCACCGAAGATAAAAAAGACCCAACTAAATTTGGCAATTGCTGCAGCGCCAACAATGATAAATAGGAATCTTAAAACAAGTGCCCCAATAATTCCCACTTGCAAAACTTCTTGTTGATAAATGGCAGGAACAGCAAAAGCCGAAAGAATAATTACAAACACAAAGAGGTTATCGACACTTAAACTGTATTCAGTAATCCATCCTGCAAAAAATTCAATGCCTGCATCTTGTCCTTTTATTGTCCAAATACCAATACCAAACAAGATTGCTGCAGCGATATAAACAACTACCCATTTTGCTGCTTCACGAAATTGAACAACATGTGGATGTCTTTTAGCGTAAATAAATTCTGCGGTGTAAATGGCGAAAAATGCCAAAACTGTGACGACCCAGACCCAAAGTGGTTCTTCCAAATTCATATTTTCAATGTATCAAATTAGGTGTGGCCGGCTGCAACCATCTGGCGCAATTCTTTTTTGAGTTCGTGAATTTCGTCACGATATCGAGCAGCCAGTTCAAAATTCAATTCAGAGGCTGCCAATTTCATCTGGGCACTGAGTTCAGTTATCAAATTTGCGAGATCTTGGGCAGGGCTAACACCATCTTTTTTGTCCTTGCGCAATTTTTTGATACTCAAGGCTTCTTCTAGCACCATTTCGGTATCAGAATCTTCTTTGATTATTGAGTCGTTGATATCTGAGATCTTTTTGCGAAGTGGTGTTGGATCTATGCCATTAGCTAAATTGTGTGCAACTTGTCTTTCACGTCTTCTGTTGGTCTCATCAAGTGCTTTTCTCATTGATTTGGTGATGTTGTCGGCATACATAATTACTTGACCATCAACGTTTCTAGCAGCTCGACCAATAGTTTGAATTAGAGATTTTTCCGATCTTAAGAATCCTTCTTTGTCAGCATCAAGAATGGCAACTAGAGAAACCTCGGGTAAATCCAAACCTTCACGCAACAAGTTGATTCCCACCAGGCAATCGAATTCCCCAATTCTTAAGCCGCGCAACAATTCTACTCGTTTTAAAGTGTCGATTTCTGAATGCAAATATCTAACTCTCATATCTTTTTCCAGGAAGTAATCAGTTAGATCTTCTGCCATCTTTTTGGTCAAAGTCGTGACTAATGTTCTTTGACCCTTATCAGCTCTTATTTTTATTTCGTGTAACAAATCGTCAATTTGACCTTTTGTAGGTCTAACTTCAACTTCAGGATCAACAAGCCCTGTTGGCCTAATTACTTGTTCAACAACAGAGGTAACTTTGCCAAGTTCATAAGGGCCAGGTGTGGCAGAAAGATAAACAGTCTGACCAACTCTTTCTTCAAATTCAGCAAACTTTAATGGTCGATTATCCATTGCACTTGGTAGTCGAAATCCGTATTCAACAAGAGTTCTCTTGCGTGATGCATCTCCCTCATACATTCCCCCAATTTGAGGAACTGCGACATGGGATTCATCAATTACCAAAAGGAAATCTTCGGGAAAATAATCCAATAAACAATTTGGAGCACTACCGGCAGCGCGATCATCAAAATATCGAGAGTAGTTCTCAATACCTGAACAAAAACCTAATTCTCGAATCATCTCTAAATCAAAAGCAGTTCTCATCTTTATTCTTTGAGCTTCAAGTAATTTGTTTTGGCTTTCTAGTTCTTTAACTCTATGCATCAGTTCTACTTCAATTGCCGAAAGAGCTTTTGCTGTTTGTTCTGGACTTGCTACATAATGAGTGGCAGGAAAAATAAACATTTCTTCATCGTCAGTCAAAATTTCACCTGTTAAAGGATGAAGAGTCATAATGCGTTCAATTTCATCGCCAAACATTTCAATTCGAACAGGATGTTCCTCATAGGCTGGAAAAATCTCTACAGTGTCGCCTCTAACGCGAAATGTGCCGCGCTCGAAGGCGTAATCATTTCGGGTGTATTGGATATCTACTAATTGACGAAGAAGTTTGTCACGAGAAAAGTCTTGGTTTTTTCTAATTCGAATAGCTTGCTTTACATATTCTTCAGGGGTTCCTAATCCATAAATACAAGAAACAGTTGCCACAACCACAACATCTCTTCTTGTTAGAAGGGCACTTGTTGCTGAATGTCTAAGTCTTTCTACTTCCTCATTAATACTTGAGTCTTTCTCAATGAAGGTATCTGTTTGAGGAACATAGGCTTCAGGTTGGTAATAGTCGTAATAGGAAACGAAGTACTCAACGGCATTGTTGGGAAGCATTTCCCGTAACTCGTTGGCAATTTGTGCAGCTAGTGTTTTATTTGGTTCAATGATTAAAGTCGGTCGCTGTAATTTCTCAATTAACCAAGCAGTCGTTGCAGATTTTCCAGTACCAGTGGCACCTAAAAGCACGACGTGCTTTTCCCCTTTTCGGATACGTTCTTCTAGATCCTTTATTGCTGCAGGTTGATCTCCTGCTGGTTCATAATCTGCTTCAACTTTGAAAGGAGCAACAGTTCTGATGAGGTCATTAACTGGTCTCATTTTAAGATTTAAAGCTTCTCTCTTGAAGTGTTTGCCATATCTTTTCTACATCAGCTTCTAGTTGATCAAGGTTGCCATCATTAACTATTAAGAAATCAGCAGCTGCCTTTCGCTCATCATCACTTACCTGTTTAGACATTCGAGCACTAGCTTGATCTGTAGTTAATCCCCTTAGAGTGAGCCTTTCAAGTCTATTTTTCTCACTAGAGATAACTATTACTAAAAAGTCAAAAAGTAATTCCATTTTCTTTTCTAAAAGCAGAGGAATCTCGTTTATAATTATGGTTTCTGAAGTGTGTTGATCCATGATCTGATTAGTTTTACTTCTTACTAAGGGATGAACAATATTTTCTAAATCTTTCAAAGCTGCATCATCTTGAAATACAATTTGAGCCAATTTTACTCTATCAATGTAACCTTCAGAATTTACAAATTCTTTACCAAAGCGATCTATGACTTGTTGAAAACCTGGTGTTTGAGGTTCGATAACTTGGCGCGCTAATTCATCTGAGCGAATTACTACAGCACCTTTTTGAGAGAACAAGTCGGCAACAGTGCTTTTTCCAGCACCGATGCCGCCTGTTAATCCAACTTTCATGTTGGCTTTTAAATCTGAACTAGTTTGAATCTAGTTTGTCGCTTAACGCGGCAAGTTCAGGATTGGCAACTTTGGTATCTTTTTCAACTTGCCACTTGGCAAGTGCGTCAGAATATTGCTTTTCCCATTCTTTCTTTTGATCTTCAAACCCAGATTTCCATTCGCCAGTTTCAGGATTAAATCCTTCTGGTCCAATGTATTTTCCAGCTGAATCATAAGCAGGTGGCATTCCATATTGATACGGATCAAATGAAGCTCTTGCTTCACCTTTTTCGCCAGCTTGCTTAACAGAAAGAGAAATTCTTCTGCGTTCTAAATCAATGTCAATGATTTTTACAGTGACTTCTTGATTTACTTGAACAACTTGTTCTGGAATTTCAACTTGGCTTTCTGAAAGTTCAGAAATGTGTACAAGTCCTTCGATGCCATCAGCAACGCGAATAAATGCTCCGAATGGAACAAGTTTGGTAACTTTTCCAGGAACAACTTGGTTGATTTGATGAGATCTGGAGAATTGTTGCCATGGATCTTCTTGAGTTGATTTCAAGGAAAGGGAAACTCTTTCGCGTTCCATATCAACTTCTAGAACTTCCACAGTAACTTCTTGTCCAACTTCAACAACTTCTGAAGGATGTTCAATGTGCTTCCATGACAATTCAGAAACGTGAACAAGTCCGTCAACTCCACCTAAGTCAACGAAAGCACCGAAGTTAACAATGCTTGAGATTTGACCAGTACGAATTTGACCTTTTTGTAATTGGTTTAAGAATGTGGAACGAACAGCAGATTGTGTTTGTTCTAACCAAGCACGACGAGATAACACAACGTTGTTGCGATTCTTGTCTAGTTCAATGATTTTAGCTTCGATATCTTTACCAATGTATGGAGAAAGATCTCTTACTCGACGCATTTCAACTAGAGATGCTGGTAAGAATCCACGAAGACCAATATCAACAATCAAGCCACCCTTAACAACCTCGATGACATGACCTTTAACAATTCCATCTTCATTTTTAACTTTTTCAATGTCGCCCCAAGCTCTTTCATATTGAGCTCTCTTCTTGGAAAGAATTAAACGACCTTCTTTGTCTTCTTTTTGTAAGACTAAAGCTTCGATACGATCTCCTGGTTTAACAATTTCACTTGGATCGATATCGTGCTTAATGGAAAGTTCACGAGAAGGTATTACACCTTCTGTTTTGTAACCGATGTCTAATAGAACTTCATCACGGTCAATTTTTACGACGATTCCTGAGACTAAGTCTCCGTCATTAAAATATTTGATAGTCGCATCAATTGCGAGTAATAATTCTTCTGGAGTTCCAACATCATTTATTGCAACGATCGGACTTGCGCTAGTAGTTGTGGACATTAACTTCTTCTCTATAGTGACTCGGACCTTCCGAGCCTTTGTAAAGATTAGTTGAGGGTGGTAAATCAACTCATAAGTGGCTAGTGAGCAGCCTCATCCCACGAAGAACCCACTCCAATTGAGACATCTAATGGAACTAATAGCGGGGCAGCCTTGGCCATGGCTTCTCGTGCAAGTTTTTCTACCTGGTCCTTCTCCCCTTTAGCTACTTCGAAAACCAATTCGTCGTGCACTTGCAAAAGCAATCTTGATTTCAATTTCTCACTCTTTAATAGTGAGTCCGCATTAAGCATTGCTTGTTTAACGATGTCTGCCGCACTTCCTTGAATCGGAGCGTTAAGTGCCATTCGCTCAGCCATCTCTCTTCTTTGGCGATCAGGATTTGTTAAATCTGGAAAATATCTTCTTCGACCCATAATTGTTTCGGTATAACCAAGTTTTCTAGCAACTTCAACAACATTTGCTAAATAATCTCTCACGCCGCCAAATCTTTTGAAATATTCATCCATCAATTTCTGAGCAGCGCCTACTTCAATATCAAGTGATTGGCTTAATCCGTATGCGCCCATGCCATAAGCAAGACCGTAAGAAATAGCTTTAATCTGTCTGCGCAGTTCTGCATCAACCTCATTAGGTTTAACACCAAATACTAAAGAAGCTGAAGTTGTGTGTAAGTCTTCACCGGAATTGAATGCTTCAATCAGTCCAGGATCTTTTGAGAGATGAGCCATGATTCGCATTTCAATTTGACTGTAATCAGCAGTTAATAAACATTCATAGTCTTTTGCTGAAATGAAACAATCTCTAATCCTTTTTCCTTGATCTGTCCTAATTGGAATATTTTGCATGTTTGGTTCTGTACTTGAAAGTCGTCCAGTTGAAGTAACCGTTTGATTAAAAGTGGTATGAATTCGATTGTCTTTAACAGCAAGTGGGATTAAAGAAACTACAGTTTGTTTCAATTTGGTGATATCTCGCCAACTTAAAATGGAAGAAAGTACTGGATCTTTTGTTTTAGCAAATAGATCTGTTAAGGCTTCAGCATCAGTGGTAAAGCCGGTTTTTGTTTTCTTAGTTTTTGGTAATTTTCTTTCATCAAAAAGAACAGTTTGTAGTTGCTTAGGAGAACCCATATTGAATTCATGCCCCACTATTTTGAAGGCATCTTTTTCATAACCATTGGCCAATTTTTCAAATTCAATTGACAAATTATTTAACTTTGCCATATCCACTGCAATACCGATAACTTCCATCTCGGCCAAAACCTTCACTAAAGGTAATTCAAGATCATTTAACAACTTAGTTAGATTTTTCTCTTCGATTTGAGGCATAAGTGCAAAGTGGAGTTGATAAATAGCATTGGCTCTATTAGCCAAACTTTCAACATTTAATGATTCATCCCCCAGAGCTAATTGGCCATCATTTTCATTTGCAAGTTCTGGCACAAAACCCAAAACTCTCATTGCTACGTCTTCTAATTCATAACTTCTCAAACCTGGGTTGACTAGATATGCACTAATTTCGGTGTCTGCCAATAAACCACTAAATTCTAACTTCTTACTTATAGATATTTGGTAAAAATCTTTTGCGTTATGGACAATCTTTTTTATCTTGCTATCGGTGAGTAAATCCTTTAATGCTTTTACGTCTTCAATGGAAAGTTCCTCGTCACTAAATGCAATTCCAGAAACTGAATTCGCTATTCCCCAAGCAAGACTTGAAATGTTTTGGGCAAAACCTTCAAATTGCACATCCAAAGCAATTGCATCACTTGAATGTGTTGACATCCATTTTTTTAGTTCATCTGGTTTGTAACTTGTTACATTAAACGAGCTAGATGTACTTTTCTTGGTTGATTCTTTTGCTGGAGCACTATTTCCGAGTAAACGCTCCCTTAGGGACTTAAATTCAAGCTCGGTAAAAATTTTATTTACTTCATCAACATTTGGACCCTTAACTGCCAATTGATCAACAGATATATCTAGCGTTATATCTTTGACTAATTCAGTCATTTTTCGGTTTAGTTTTACTTGATCAATATTTGCTCTTAACGCTTCGCCAACTTTTCCAGATATTTCATCAGCATGCTTAATTAACTCATCTAAATTCCCATATTCCTTAATCCACTTAACAGCTGTTTTTTCTCCCACACTTGGAACCGATGGCAAATTATCTGAAGGATCTCCTCTTAAAGCTGCGAAATCTGGATATTGCGCAGGTGTTAATTCATATTTTTCAAGAACTGCTTGTGGAGTCATTCGTGCAATATCTGAAACGCCTTTGCGGGCATATAAAACAGTTATCGAATCATTTACTAATTGATACGAGTCTCTATCCCCAGTAAGAATTGAAACTCTCATCCCTTTTTTCTCACCTTGTTTAGCTAAAGTGGCGATGATGTCATCGGCTTCGAAACCTTTTAATTGAATTCCTGGAATTTGCATTGCCTTTATTACTTCGGTAATCAAAGGAAGTTGCGAACTAAATTCATCAGGACTTTTTGCTCTATTTGCCTTGTATTCTGCAAACATCTCTTTTCGGAAAGTTTCTCTTGAAACATCAAAGGCAATTGCTAAATGAGTTGGTTTTTCATCTTTTATGGCATTGATAAGCATTGAGGTAAAACCAAAGACCGCGTTTGTGGGTTGGCCTGCACTAGTTGCGAAATTGTCTAGAGGCAATGCATAAAAAGCTCGATAAGCCAAAGAATGACCATCAACCAGTAATAAATGTTCGGGGTGTTTCATCTCAACCATAAGTGTGATCCTAGGCTTGCGATATGGCAAATAGCGATGGCGCACCGCAAAATAAATCTCGCCTAGATATCAATATGTCTGAACTTTCACCTGAAGAATTAACCAAAACACTTAACCAATATGGATTAGGCGAATTAGCAGAACGCATGGGAATTAAGTTAATAGAAGTTAGTGCAAATAAAACTGTCGGAACAATGCCTGTTGAAGGAAATCGTCAACCATTGGGACTATTAAATGGTGGGGCTAATGCTCTCTTAGCAGAAACTCTTGGATCAATTGCTGCAAATGTGGCAGCTTATCCAGATCGAGTAGCAGTTGGTGTTGATATAAATGTCACACATCACAAAGGTGTTAAAGAAGGTCTAGTAACAGGAATTGCAACTCCAACTCATTTAGGTAAGTCAACTGGAAGTTATGTAATTGATATTTTTAACGATAAAGATGAAAGAACAGCCTCAGCCAGATTAACCGTGTTCTTTAAAGAGAAAAATAAATGATTATCGGTTTAGGAACAATTATTAATTTCCTGGCAATTGTTGCTGGAGCCCTAATTGGAACACTTTTGGGTGATCGTTTACCAAAGAAAACAAGAGATGTAGTAACCGATGCGCTAGGTCTTATGACACTTTTAGTTGCTGGACTATCAATTATTGACATTACAAAACCAGAATTTAAAGAAGCAGTTGGTCCTGGCATGGGAGTATTAATAGTTTTAGGAAGTCTCATTCTTGGTGGAATTACTGGTTCATATTGGAGACTTGAAGATCGTTTTGAAAGTATTGGCAAAAAATTAAAGAAGTCTCTTAAGAAAAGAATTAAATCAAAAGATGAGAATTTTGTTGAAGGCTTTGTCAGCGCTTCCCTGCTGTTTGTTGTTGGCCCGCTGGCAATCCTTGGATCAATTTCTGATGGATTAGGAAATGGGATTGAACAACTAGCATTGAAATCTTCCCTTGACTTTTTTGCCTCAATTGCCTTTGCTGCATCCCTTGGAATTGGTGTTGCATTTTCTGCTCTAGCAGTTGGTGTTTATCAAGGATTATTTACAATTCTTGGTTTTGGTTTGGGAGATGTATTAAATGAAGCTCAAGTTATTGCCTTGACTGTTACTGGAGGATTATTGCTTGTGGGAGTGAGTTTTAGATTATTAAAAATTAAACAACTACCAGTTGCTGATCTTTTACCTGCTTTGTTTTATGCCCCGATATTGGTTGCGTTAGTTACTGCCCTTAAATAATTAAGCGCCAGTTCCTAAATAAGCTTTCTTAATTGCATCATCATTCAATAAGTCTTTTCCAGCGCCTTCTTTAACAATATTTCCAGTTTCTAAAATGTAAGCACGATTTGCGCAAGATAGTGCTTGGGCTGCATTTTGTTCAACCAATAAAATTGAAACACCTTGAGATTGAATCTCTCGAATAATGTTGAAAATTTGTTGAATAAACATTGGCGCAAGACCCATTGAAGGTTCATCCAAAAGCAATAATCTTGGACGCGACATTAAAGCTCTTCCAATAGAAAGCATCTGTTGTTCTCCGCCAGAAAGAGTTCCACCAGCTTGGCTTTGTCTTTCTTTTAACCTTGGGAAAAGTGTGTAAATACGATCAAGGTCTTCTTTCAATTCGTTTTTCCAATCGGGACGAGAATATTTACCCATTTCAAGATTTTCTAAAACGGTCATACCAGGAAATATTCCGCGACCTTCAGGTGCTTGACACAAGCCTTCTAGTACACGGTTATGAGGAGCAATACTTTGAATATCTTTATCTTCAAAATTGATAACACCAGCTGAAGGTTTTAGGATTCCAGAAATTGTTTTTAATAATGTTGTTTTACCAGCACCATTAGCACCAACCAGGGTAACAATTTCACCTTTATTTACATTAAGTGAAATTCCTTTAATGGCTTCGATTTTGCCGTAAGAAACTTTTAAGTCTTTAACCTCAAGAAGCATGGTCAGCAACTCCTAGGTAAGCGTCAATAACTCTTTGGTTGTTTTGAACTTCAGAAGGTGTTCCTTCAGCAATTTTTTGACCAAAATCAAGCACAGTAACTCTATCCGAGATTTTCATTACAAGACTCATATCGTGTTCAATCAGAAGTACTGCAAAGCCTGCGTCACGAATTTTTTTGATTAGTTCACCAAGTTCGACTTTTTCCTGAGGATTAAATCCAGCAGCAGGTTCATCAAGTAACAAGACTTTTGGTTCAAGTGCAAGCGCACGAGCTATTTCTAATCTTCTTTGATCACCATAAGGAAGGTTTCTCGCAAGTTGTCCTCCACGATGACTTATGCCCATGAAATTCAATAACTCAGCTGCCTTTAAGTGAGAATTCTCTTCATCTCTTCGACTTTGAGCTGTGCCAAACATTGAACCAATTAAGCCAACTTTATTTCTAGAATCAGCACCTGTCATAACATTTTCTAAAGCGGTCATATCGCCAAAAAGTCTTACGTTTTGAAATGTTCGAGCTAATCCTTTTCGAGCAATTTTATGTGGCTTTAAACCAACAATTGATTCATTCATTAGTAATACTTCACCTGAGGTAGGAGTGTAGTAACCAGTTGTTACGTTGAAAACTGTAGTTTTGCCCGCACCGTTTGGTCCAATTAGAGCAGCGATTTCGCCTTCAGAAACATGTAAATTAACTTCTGATAAAGCTGTAACACCACCAAATTGCATTGTTAAATTGCGAACTTCAAGTAAACGATCACTCATCGTAAAACCTCTTTACCTGTGTTCTTGTCATAAACTTTTTCACGTTTCTTTCGCGGAATTATTCCGTCAGGTCTGATGTTCATCATGACAACCATTAGTAAACCAAAGAACAAAATACGAGTGTCAGATAAGAATCTTAATTTTTCTGGGAAATAACCAAGAAGAGCTGCACCAAATGCCACACCCCAGATATTTCCCATTCCACCAAAGACTACGCAAGCAAGAATCATGATGGAAACGTTTAAGTCGAATAGTTCAGGAACAATAGAAGTTACTTGTGATGCGTAAACAGCACCTGCTCCTCCACCGATGGCGCCACCTAATACGAAAGCCCAAAGTTTATATTTAGTAGTTGCAATTCCCATGAATTCAGCAACGTCTTCGTCTTCTCTAATTGCTTCCCATGCTCTTCCGGGACGACGTTTTGTTAAACGCATGTATGCCCAAATAGTAAGCAAAGATAAAGTTAAAACTAACCAATAAAACGGACGAGGATCATCAACTAAGAATTCAACGCCGAAGAAATTTGGTGGTGCAGGAATTCCAGCAAGACCTGCTGCTCCTCCTGTGAAATTTACGTTGATAGCCACAATTCGAACGATTTCACCAAAACCTAAAGTAATAATTGCCAAATAATCTCCACGAAGTCTTAAAGCTGGAAGACCAAGCAATACTCCGGCCAGCATGGCAAAAGCCATACCCAAAACAACGTTAACCCAGAAGTTGAAACCAAAACTAATTCCCAAGATTGCATGTGTGTATGCACCAATTGCAAAGAAAGCCACATAACCTAAGTCAAGAATTCCACTCTTTCCAACCACAATATTTAAACCAATTGCCATCAGAACATACATACCCATTGGGTAGAACAAAACTGAAGAGAAATCTGATTCTGTTGTTCCAAATACAGGGTTATCCAAGAAAGGCAGAATGTAAAAGAATCCTATTAATGCAACACGGAAAACAATTCTTTGGTTTCTAGATGTTCCTTCCCACCAGTCACCAAATTTATCGCGCAAATTAAATTTCGGCATAGAAACTTTTGAAATACTCATACTCGGGCCCTTTGTAATGCTTCACCAAATAATCCAGTTGGTTTGAACAAAAGTACCAAAACCAGAATTAAGAAAGTCACAACATCTCTCCAGTTATAACCAAGAATGGCTGAGGAAAATTGTTGAATTAAACCTAATGCAAATGATCCGGCTAAGGCGCCTCGAATATTTCCGATGCCACCCAATACTGCTGCAGTAAATGCAGAAATTCCTAACAAGAAACCAACATTGAATTTTGTTGCTTCATAAAACAACATATAGAACGCTGATGCAACCCCTGCAAGAACTCCACCTAATAAGAAAGTGAAAGCAATAACTTTATCTACATCTACACCCATGAGTACTGCGGTTTTTTCATCTTGTGAAACTGCTCTAATTCCTCTACCAAGCCTTGTTCCTTGAATGATTCGATCTAGTGCAAACATCAAACCAAAGGCACCAATTAATACAACTAATTTGTCTGCCGTGAAATATGCACTGCTTATTTCAAAAAGTGAGTTCTTATCCAATAATCTTGGAAAATCCCAATCCTTTGAGTCAGTCAATAATCTAAATAGTTCTACTAAGAAAAATGAAGCTCCGATTGCTGAAATCAAAGAGGAAAGTCGGTTAGCCCCTTTTCTTCTTAATCTTCTGTATGCAACCACTTCCAAAAGCATTGCAGCTGAACCTGAAGCAACTGCCGCCACAACAGTAATCAAAATGAATGTAAGTAGGAAAAGTCCAATGCCAATTGGTTCTTCAAAACCGGTGTATCCAAGTAACATTGTCACACCCAAACTGGCAAATGTGCCAAGCATAAATATTTCTGAGTGGGCAAAGTTAATTAAACGAAGCACGCCATAAACAAGTGTGTAACCAAGAGCAACCAGTGCATAAATCGCACCTACAACAATTCCATCTAGAAATAGTGAAGCGAATTCGCTTACGACTATCGAAAAATCCACTAAAGCTCCCTAGATATTGATGAGGGTGAGGTACTTAACGTACCTCACCCTACAACTATAAATACGTAATTACTTAATTGCGCCTACGTATTCGATCTTGCCTTTTTTGACGATGAATTCGTTCATCACCTTAATGGCTGGTTCACCTTTAGCGTCGAATTTTAGAGTTTGACCAACACCCTTGTATGAGGTTTTGTTGATGTAATCCAAAATTGCTAGACGATTGGTTTTACCTGCTTTAACTGCTGCAAGGAAGAATCCTGCTGCGTTATAAGTCTCAAGGGTGTAAACCGCTGGAGCAACGCCGAATTCTTTCTTGTAAATAGCAGCAAGAGCTTTGTTTGCACGTTCCATAGGAATGTATGGAGCGGTCATAGAAGTTCCTTCAGCATTTTTCTTTGCTAATTTGATGTATTCGTTATCTAATACACCGTCACCAGCGATGAACTTAACGTTCTTTGTAGCAGCGTTGCTGCGAAGTGCCTTCACAAATTTAGAAGCTTCTGGGTAGTAACCACCGTAAAACACAGTGTTTGCGCCAGACTTCTTAACTTTTGCTACTACTGAAGAAAAGTTTGTTGTTCCTTCAGTTACTGAATCAGATCCAACTTGCTTAGTTTTTGCAAGTTTTTTCTTAACGATTGTTGCAAGATCTTTACCGTAAGTTGTTTGGTCATCAACGATGAATACTTTCGCATTTGGTTGTTTTCCTGCCAACTTAGCAAGTGCTGGACCTTGTACGTCATCATTTGCTACTACACGGTGGAATACGTCGCCACCAACTGTAGGCAATGTTGCGTTTGTTGCAGATGGAGAAATTACTGGAACAGCTGCCTTTAGATAAATAGGCAATGCTGCACGAGTTTCGCCTGAGTACATACCGCCAACTACACCGATAACGCACTTGTCGTTAACAGTTGCTAATGCAAGAGCTGGAGATTGTGCAGGATCTGCTTGTGTATCGATAAAACCTGGTTCAACTTTTGGAGATGATCCACGCTTTTCGTTGTATTGCAAAACTGCAAGTTTGAAACCGTTGTATTCACCAATACCTGTTTGAGCGGCTGGGCCAGTCAAAGCACCTTGGAAAACCAATTTCAAATCGCCATCGCAACCAGCTGGTGCTGCTTGTGCAGGTGCAACGAAAGTTGCAAATGCAACAGCAACAGAAGCTGCAACGCCGATAGTTCTTTTAACTAATGACATTACTTCCTCTTTCTTTTTCCCTAGGGCACAAATAGGCAAAGAATTAAATCTGCCAATTTGTGTCCTTCGAGAATACATGAAGTTAACCTTTTGTTCACCTTGAGTGTGCCCCGGAGCACCTAAGCACGATTTCCCCCACAAATGGCCCCTATATAGATAGTCTCGGACTCATGAAAACCCTGATAATCGATCATCCCCTGGTCTCAGCCAAGTTGACCACTCTCAGAGACAAAAATACCGATACCCCAACCTTTAGAAAACTTGTTGAAGAATTAGTGACGCTACTTTCCTATGAAGCAACTAGACATTTAATCGTGAAAGAAACAGAAGTTGAAACTCCAATCACAAAAACCAAAGGTTATGTAATAGCAAAACCAAAACCACTTGTTGTGCCAATTTTAAGAGCTGGTTTGGGAATGCTTGATGGCATGATGCGCATCTTGCCCAATGCTGAAGTTGGTTTCTTAGGCATGGTTAGAAATGAACAGACATTGCAACCAAGTACTTATGCAGAAAGAATTCCAGGAGAAATAAAAAATAGACAAGTTTTTGTACTTGATCCAATGCTTGCTACTGGAGGAACACTAGTTGCGGCAATCAAATTATTAATTGATCGTGGAGCAAAAGATGTTGTGGCAATTTGCTTGATAGCTGCACCTGAAGGATTAAAGAAAGTTGAATCAACATTTGGAAATGATGTCAATGTCACTATTGTTTGTGCTGGACTTGATGAAAAACTTAACGAAGTTGGCTACATCGTTCCAGGTTTGGGCGATGCAGGCGATCGTTTATATGGCACTGCTGATTAATTCTTTTCGAACTCATCCATAACCAATTGAGCCACATCAGTCATTGACCTTCTTTTATCCATGGCTGTTTTTTGCATCCATTTAAAGGCTTCTGGTTCGTTGATTTTCAAATTCTTCATCAAAATGCCTTTAGCTTTTTCAATCAATTTTCGAGCCTTTAATTGATCTTGCAAATCTGCAACTTCGGCATCTAATTGCTTTATTTCTTGAAACCTGGAAACTGCTAATTCAATAGCAGGCATTAAATCATCAATGGTGAAAGGTTTTGTTAAATAAGCCATGGCACCTGCATCTCGTGCTCTTTCCACTAAATCTCTTTGTGAAAACGCAGTCAAGATAACAACGGGTGCAATTCTTTGATTCGCAATTCTTTCTGCTGCACTAATGCCATCTAACTTAGGCATTTTGACATCCATCACCACAAGATCGGGTTTTTCTCTTTCAGTTATTGAAATTGCTGCTTCCCCGTCTCCTACTTGGCCAACAACTTCATAACCAGCTTCGGTCAACATCTCAACTAGATCAAGACGAATCAATGCTTCGTCTTCGGCGACGACAACTCTTAATGATGGCTTCATATGTTCAATAGCCTAGGCGAACTAGGAATCTTCACTTTAAGTGTCGTAGAGTTGAGAACGTAATAAATGAAAATTTTGCTTTAGCCCCGGTAGCCCAACTGGCAGAGGCATACGACTCAAACTCGTACCAGCGTGAGTTCGAATCTCACCCGGGGCACAAGATTTAAATCTTTTTACTAATTGTTCCTAAAGTTCCGTTAACAAAAGCAGATGATTCTGCCGTGCTCAAAGATTCAGCTAAAGAAACAGCTTCACTAATTACCACGTTGGTTGGAACATCTTTTTGATAGAGAAGTTCATAAACAGCAATTCTTAAGATATTTCTATCAACTCTGGGGATGCGATCAAAAGTCCAATTTTGTAATGAATTAGTAATTAGCTCATCAATTTGAGTTTGATTTTCTTTTATACCTTTGACTAAATCAAGAGAATAATTGGTAACTTCTACATCTGTTTCGTCATTGGTATTAGTTCCAGGTATGGAAATACCTTTTAAGTCTGCTTCAAAGATTGTGTCTAAGGCACGTTTACGGGCTTTGCTACGTGCACTCAATTTTTTACCTTTTGTTCTTTAGGCACGACCAAGGTAAGAACCGTCGCGAGTGTCAACTCGAACTTTCTCTCCTTGATTGATAAACAGTGGAACTTGGATTTCAAATCCGGTTTCTAATTTTGCAGACTTTGAACCCGCATTTGATCTGTCCCCTTGTAAACCTGGTTCGGTGTATTCAATTGTTAGTTCCACGTTTGCTGGCATTTCAATATATAAAGGATTTCCTTCATGCATAGCAACCATTACCTCTTGGTTTTCTAACATGTAATTTGAAGCATCTCCAACTGTGGCGTTGTTGATTGTGATTTGGTCATAGTTAGTTGTGTCCATAAATACCCAGTCATCGCCATCTTTATAGAGATATTGCATATCTCTTTTGTCTACTTGCGCTGTTTCAATTTTTACTCCAGCGTTAAAGGTTCTATCTACAACTTTTCCACTCAAAACGTTTTTTAATTTGGTGCGCACAAAGGCGCCACCTTTTCCTGGTTTTACGTGTTGGAAATCAATAATGTTCCATAATTGGCCGTCAAGATTTAAGACCATGCCATTTTTTAATTCGTTAGTTGTTGCCACTTGAACTACTCTCCTAATTAATCATTTCTTGCTTTTTAAGCCACACAAATAATTTCGTGAGAACCCGGGGTTAGAACTTCTGCTTCAGCTTCGGTGACCAGACACGTATCTTCGATACGCACTCCACCTTTACCCGGTAAATAAATGCCAGGTTCAACTGTGATGCAACTTCCAATGGAAAGTTTAGTCTTGACGTCTTTTGCTAGAAACACAGGTTCATGAATCTCTAATCCAACGCCATGACCAGTCCCGTGAACAAAGAAATCACCATAATTTGCATCCCGAATAATTTTTCTAGTTGCCTCATCAACTTCTTCGGCAATTGCTCCTGCAGTTAGCTTCTTTCTTCCTGCTTCTTGGGCTTTCATGACCAGATCGTAAATATCTTTTTGCCAATCAGCACATGTGCCAATAAAAACTGTGCGAGTCATATCAGCGTGGTAACCATTGACTAATGCTCCACAATCAATTGTGACCATGTCACCTCGCTCCAGAATTCTTTTTGTGGGCTCATGATGTGGTGTGGCACTGTTTTGCCCACTTGCCACAATCGAGGCAAAAGCTAAACCATCAGCCCCTCTTTTAAGAAAACCTTCTTGGAGCAGATTTGAGATTTGTTTTTCATTCATGCCAGGTCTTAAATCATTTATTAAAAACCACAAAGTATCAGCTGTGATTGCACAGGCCTTCTTGATTTGTTTGATCTCATATTCATCTTTAACACTTCTTAAAGGAGCAAGTAACTCTCTTATTTTGACTAGTTCAAATGTGTCTTTATTGCTTAAAGCTTCTCCTTGAGCAATGTTCATTCTGGTTGAATCGATGGCTATTTTCTTGATTGATTTTGATTCCAATTGCTTATGAATTTGCTTGGTAAATTCTCTATCAATTTGAACTTCGATATCTGGGGATTCATCTTTTGCTCTCTGGGTGTATCGAGAATCCGTTAACAACAAATCAAGATTGTTATCCTGTCCAACTAATAGTGCAGCATTACTTCCTGAGAAACCTGAAAGATATCGGATACTTACAGGGTCTAAAAATACGGCAGATTCAGCTTTATCAATCAGAATTTTTCGAAGAGCATCTCTTCGTGATAAATAATCAACCATGAAGATTATTTAATTAATTTTTTTAAAGCACTTAAAGCTAAGCGATAGCTGTCAATGCCAAATCCAGCAATAGCGCCATCTGCAACTCCAGCTAAAACACTGAAGTGACGAAATTCTTCACGAGCTTGTGGATTAGAAATATGAACTTCAATTAGTGGTGCAGTGTGCATAGCAGCAGCATCTCTCATGGCATAGCTGTAATGAGTAAAAGCTGCAGGATTAATAACTACAGGCAATTTACTATCAGCGGCTTCATGAAGCCATTTAATTATTGTTGCTTCGTCATCGGTTTGACGAAAATCGATTTCGAAATCTTGAGTTTTACCAAAATCAATACAAGCTTTCTTTAGATCTTCAAAAGTGTCTGAGCCATAAACTTCAGGTTCGCGTGTTCCCAATCTTTGCAAGTTTGGACCATTTAGAACTAGAACCTTAATCATTTAGACACCTTCTCCCATGCTGTGTTCAATACTTTGAAACTTGGGTTTTCTAATCTTGTTGGCTTTGCTACATCTTCTAATATGACAAATCTTAACGTTGCACCTCGAGATTTTTTATCGAGCGCCATGATTTCAATAAGTTTTTTGAAATTCTTGTGTTTGTATTGCGTTGGCAAACCCACTAGTTTCAGAATGTCTCGATGACGTTTAACAACAGATTCAGATAGTTTTCCATCTGCCAAAGCTAATTCGGCTGCAAAAACCATTCCTACAGAAACAGCATCTCCATGGCGCCATTTATATTTTTCATTCTTTTCAATGGCATGTCCCAAGGTGTGACCATAATTCAATATTTCTCGACCTGTTTTTGATGAAGACGTCTCTTTGAAATCCTTAGCCACGGTCTCTGCTTTAACTTGGATTGATCTAGTAACCAGCTCAGGAATTTCTACACCGTCATATTTTTTGCATTCTTGCGGATATTTTTCGATGATTTCCAATATTTTGGCATCGGCGATAAAGCCACATTTTACTACTTCAGCCATTCCAGTTGTAAAATCGTGTTTCTTTAAAGTTTTTAAGGTCTCTAGATCGCATATAACTTGAGTTGGATTGTGAAATGAACCCACCAAGTTCTTGCCCGAAGTTGTATTAATTCCAGTTTTGCCGCCAACTGCTGCATCAACCATTCCGAGCAATGAAGTTGGAATCGAAATGAAATCAATTCCTCTTAACCATGTTGCTGCAACAAAACCAGCTAGATCTGTTGTGGCTCCTCCCCCGATGGCCACAATTAAATCTGAGCGGGTGAATTTGGATTGGCCTAACTTATTCCAGCATTTTTCAACAACTTTGATATTTTTTGCACTTTCAGCGTTTGGTACTTTTAGCTCCGTTACTTTGAAACCTAAAGAAGTTATGTGTTTTTTTACCTTTTTGGCAATCTTTTCAACATGAATAGGAAAGATGATTGCAACTTGATTGACATTTTCATTAATCTTTATTGAATCTAAAATGTCGTTTCCGATAATTACATCGTAATTAGGTTGAGCATTAACCGTGATGATCTGATGAATTCCCATTAGTTAACCTCACTTGTTTGAAGTAGAACTTCCTGTACTACTTCTTCAATGCTTTTTTTAGATGTATCTATTTCCCAGTCTGCCACTTCTTCATACAAAGGGGTTCGTTCTTCAAGTAGTTTCACCAAAGTTGATCTAACATTTCCCATCAAAACTGGTCTAGAAAGTCCTAGACCAACTCTTGATGATGCATCTCCAGAAGAAACTTTTAACCACACCACAGGTGCAATTGCTAAAGCTTGGCGAGTGGTCTCATCCAGAACTGATCCGCCACCTAAAGAAAGCACTCCATTGAAGGAATTTAATAAATCAGATATTTTTGCTCGTTCAAGTTGTCTGAAATAAGCTTCACCTTTTTGAACAAATATTTCGGAAATGGTAGTTTTTTCATCCATTTCAATTTCGTTATCAACGTCAATAAATTCAACGCCTAATTTTTCAGCTACTTGTTTTCCGATAGTTGTCTTCCCTGAACCGGGAGCACCCACGAAAACTAAACGTGGAGACATAGTTATCGAACCTTTAGGTTCGAAAGATAGTTTTCAAAATTTCTTTTTGTTTCAGAAACTGCGTCGCCACCGAATTTTTCTAATAACGCATCGGCCAAAACTAAAGCAACCATGGCTTCAGCAATTACACCTGCTGCAGGAACTGCGCAAACATCTGATCTTTGATTATGAGCTTTGGAAGCTTCACCTGTTGAAGTGTCGATTGTTTGCAATGCTTTTGGAACGGTAGAAATTGGTTTCATCGCTGCTCGAACTCTTAAGACTTCACCAGTTGTCATGCCACCTTCGGTGCCACCGGCGCGATGAGTTAATCGTTTAACGCCATCTTTAGTGTTAACAATTTCATCATGAGCTTGTGAACCACGACGACCTGCTGTTGTGAAACCGTCGCCAACTTCAACACCTTTAATTGCTTGGATACCCATAAGTGCACCTGCTAATTTTGCATCAATACGACGATCATGATGAACGTAAGAACCTAAACCTGGTGGTAATCCATAAACAACAACTTCAACCACGCCACCTAATGTGTCACCATCTTTATGAGCAGACTCAACTTCTTTTTGCATTAATTCACTAGTTTTTGCATCAAAACATCTTGCTGGATCTTCATCAATTTTATTTAATGATCCAGGGCTCGGAATTGATCCATCAGGGGTTTTAACTGTTCCTAATTGCACAACGTGGCTTAAAATTTCTATTCCACCAACTTGGTTTAAGAATTTCTTAGCCAAAGCACCTAGAGCAACTCTTGATGCAGTTTCACGTGCACTTGCTCTCTCTAATACAGGGCGCGCATCTTCGAAACCGTATTTTTGCATTCCCACTAAATCTGCATGGCCAGGTCTTGGTTTTGTTAAAGGAGCATTTCTTGCTTGTTCATCTAATTTTTTTTGATCAACTGGATCTGCTGACATAACATCTTGCCATTTAGGCCATTCAGAGTTATTAATTTTGATTGCAATAGGTGCACCAATACTTAAACCGTGTCGAATGCCACCAAGAATTTCAATTTCATCTTGCTCAAATTTTTGTCTAGCGCCTCGTCCAACACCAAGGCGTCTACGAGCTAATTCATTTTGGATATCAGCAGAGGTAACTTCAATACCTGCTGGAAGACCTTCAATTGTGGCAACCAAAGCAGGGCCATGGGATTCACCCGCTGTTAGCCATCGAATCATATATTTATTGTTTCATTAAGCCAACCTTGAGTTGGTAATCCCCCTAGAGACTAAGCACGAGAAACAAAAAATATGAAACTGACATGAATGGACCAAATGCAATTGCATGATTCTTGGAAACCTTTTTCGATATCAGTAGTACCAAAGCAACAATTCCTCCCAGAATAAAAGCAGATACATGCATATTTATGGTCTGATTTATTCCAAAGAGAAATACGGCGGGAAGACTTAAGGCGAAACTATATTTCACATCTCCAAATCCAAAAGTTTGTTTTGAAAGAAAAAACATAATCAAATATGCAACAAAAATCAAAAATGAAACATATATAGATCTTAAAATACTTTCAAAGTTTAATTCTGTTGCAAAGCTTATAAAGATAATTGAAGTGATTGTCAGAGCTAGAACATATTTATTTGGCAAAATTTTTGATTTAAAATCAATAATTGCCAACACCAGCGCAAAGAACGAGGTATTGACCATAATTAGTATTTCCCAGGTCAAACTTTCCTCAGTTCTTAAAAAGCGCCTCCCGCATTTGTTTCACAGGTGCTTTTTGTCCGGTCATTAATTCAAACTGCCTAACAGCCTGATGCAACAACATCTCTAAACCTGAGACGACAAAACCTCGACGAAGGATCCATTCCAAAGCAATTTTTGATGGCCAAGGCGAATAAGCAACATCAAGTAACGAGCCTGGAATTTCTGGGCCCATGGCTGCATATGAATCCATTGATCCACTTGGCAAAGTACTAATCACAGTAGACGCTACCAGTGGTTTGTAAATTTCGTTCCAAGGAATAACAGTTACTTGCAAATTAAATTGTTGGGCAACATTCTTTAAATCATTAAGTGTATTTTCATTTCGTGCACAGAGCATCACTTTTGTGGCGCCTAATTGACTCAAAGCTGCAACAGCAGATCTAGCTGTTGCCCCACTACCAATAATTGATGGGTTTGTAACATCTAATTGTTTGTTGGTTTGCAAGGCAGTAACAATGCCATAAATGTCGGTGTTACCCGCCATGACTTTTCCATCTTTGAAAATCAAGGTATTTGCTGAATTTACTTTCTTGGCAAGATCAGTTACTGAATCTGCAACCTGAATTGCAACATCTTTAAGCGGCATTGTTAAAGACATTCCGACTAAGTCTTGACTTCTGTTTTTTACAAATTCTGGGAATGTAGCAGCGTTTAGTTCATACTTCTCATAATTCCAATCAATTTTTAAAGCCGCATAACCCGCTTTATGAATTAATGGACTCAGCGAATGCTCAATTGGAGAACCAGCTACTGCAGCAAATTTGTTACTCATTTATTTTGGTTATACCATCTTAAGAATTCTTGCTTATGAATTAAGAATTCATTATTTGTGGAAGCAAATTTGGTTTCTTTAGTATCAAGATTTACAGTAACCCAATACAACCAATTGCCTTCTTCTGGATTTAGTACAGCATTAATTGCTGCTTCAGATGGGTTAGCAATTGGCCCAGGTGGAAGACCATCGTTTGTGTAAGTGTTGTAAGGAGAATCTGCTTGAAGTTGTTCACTAGTTAAAATCACTGCGTTTGAATCTAATTCATAATTAAGTGTGCTATCGAGTTGTAAACGCATAGGAGCAGCTAAACGATTAAGTAGCACCCTTGCTGCTTTTGCTTGGTCAACTGGAGCAACTTCTTTTTCAATAATGCTTGCCATGATTACGACGTCATAAGGAGTTAATCCATTTGCTTTTGCCGTTGCTTCAAGTTGCTGTTCTGTTGCAGCTTGGTTAAACCGCTTAATCATCTGTTGCAGAACTTCTTTAGGGCTTACTCCTTCATCAAATCGATATGTTGCAGGATAAAGAAAACCCTCAACATTATTTTTTGCATACTCTGGCAAACCTAAATCTTTAGGATCTTTTGCTAATGATTCAAAATCTCCAACTGAAACACCGAGTGCTTGAGCAGCGGCGGCGAAGACATATTTAGATCTTGAACCTTCAGGAATTACAACTTTTATGCTCACTTTGCTTTCTGGATCTAAAAGCGCAAAAATGGATTCTTTAGCACCCATACTTTTAACTAAGTTGTATTTTCCAGGTCCAATAGCACTTGATTGTGGAATATCTCCTGCAGCATTTACGAATTCTAAATAGTTATTAACTACTCCAGCATCAGCTAAAACTTTGCCAATTTCGGTTAGTGAAGATCCAGGTGCGATTGATACTTGAACTGGGCCACTTCCCCCAGGTCCATTAACAATTTTTATTCCCCCACTTGGAATAAAGGAGTAAATAACAATTCCTACCAAGACTGCAAATGTGATTAAACCAATTCTTAAATATGGTGCAGGGTGAAGATCAGACTTATATCGATTTTGTTCTGATTTAAATTCATCCAAAATTGATGGCATCTACTTCACCTCTTTCAAAGCAATTCCTGGGACTTGATTATTTCTTTTTTCAAATTCAAGTGCTTGCTCTAATAATTCTATTGCCGCAACCTGATCAATCATGCCCTTCTGCTGGCGAGTATTAACTCCACTTTCACTCAACCGAGCACTAGCACTCGTGGTGGTTAACCTTTCATCCATCATGCGCATAGAAATATCTGGCAAAGCCTTTGCAAGTTGTTGTGCAAAATTGAAGGCTTTATTGGCAGCTTGGCCAATGGCACCAGAGAGATGTTTTGGCAGTCCCACATAAATTTCCATACAACCAGATTCAGTTACATGTTCAATAATTTTTTTGATCAATTCTTGATTGTTTTCAATTGTTGCAACCGGTACAGCCAATATTCCATCAATATCGCTTTTTGCTAAACCAACTCTTGCATCACCAAAATCAATTGCGTATCTAATGCCTTTTCTCAAAATCTCAACTACCGAATCAAATTGTCGACACCGGCGATAACAGCTTTTGCGTCTTTTGTATTGGTTCCAGCACCTTGTGCCATGTCTGGTTTTCCGCCACCTTTACCATCAAGTTTTGCCAACACTGCGTTCAAAATTTCTCCAGCATTGAGATTCTTTTTTCTAGCAGCATCATTTGTGGCAACTACTACATTTACCTTGTCAGCAGTTATTCCTCCACCAATTACTACTGCGGCATTTTCTCCAAGTTGGCCTCGAACATTAGTTACAAGTTCTCTCACATCATTTGCAGTTAATTCACCTTCTGCTAAAAAGTTTGCAACCTTAATCCCATTTACATCATGAGCAGTTTTCAAGTAATCATTAATGTTTCCAGAAAGTTGAGATTTACGAGATTTCTCTATTTCTTTCTCAGCATCTTTTAATCGATCCATCAGAGAAGAAACCTTTTCAGGTAATTCTTCAGCTTTACCTTTAAGCATTTCTTGTAAATTAGAGACAATCAGATGTTCTCTTGCTAGGAATTGGTAAGCATCAGTTCCAACTAGTGCTTCAACTCTTCTAGTACCTGCACCAATACTTTGTTCACTTAAGAATTTAATTACGCCAAGTTGAGCAGATCTTTGAGCATGAGTTCCTCCGCAAAGTTCATGCGCCCAATCTCCAACACTTACTACTCGAACAACATCACCATATTTTTCACCAAATAAAGCCATGGCACCCATTGAGCGAGCTTGATCTTGTGACATTAATTGAGCACTGACACCTAAATCGCTCAACAAAACTTCGTTAACTCTTTCTTCAACATCGTTTAACACACTTTGCGAAACTGGTTTTGGTGATGGAAAATCAAAACGTAATCTGCCTGGTGAATTCTCACTACCTAATTGTGTTGCAGTTTCACCTAAAGCTTCTCGAAACGCTTTATGAATTAGGTGCGTTGCGGTGTGTGCTCTAGAAATTGCTTTTCTTCTTAAAAGATCAACTTGTCCAATTCCGTTTAATCCAGTTACTGCTTCACCTTTTGTGACACGTCCTCGGTGAACATAAAGTCCAGGCACTGGTTGTTGCACATCATCAACTTCAATTTCTGCACCATTGCTTAGTACTAATTTGCCACTGTCAGCTAATTGTCCGCCACCTTCTGCATAAAAAGGTGAGCGATCTAAAACAAATTCAAAATCAATTCCTTGCGCAACACTTTTTGCAACATTTCCATCTTGTAATAAACCTTTAAGACTAACTTCACTACTGGTTTCTGAGTAGCCTGTGAAATTAGTAATGCCAGCTAAGTCAGCTAATGCACGGTATTGCTTTAGATCTCCTAAACCTTGTTTTCTTTCTTTAGCATCAGCTTTTGCTCGATTTTTTTGTTCCAACATCAATCTCTTAAAACCTTCAGCATCAATTGAGATGCCAGCTTCTGTTGCCATTTCTAAAGTTAAGTCGTAAGGAAAACCGTAGGTATCGTGTAATTCAAAAACCTTTTCACCGGATAAAGATTTTGATTTAGTCTTAGTTATCTCTTCAATTGAGTTCTCAAACAATATAGTCCCTGTTTTTAAGGTTTGCTCGAATGAGGTTTCTTCTCCAATTGCTATTTCTAAAATTCGTTTTTTATCACTTACTAATTCTGGATATTGTGGACCCATTGCTTTAATGGTTGCTTCAATTAAATCTTTCATCACTGGATTTTCTGCACCTAGAATTCTCATGTTTCTAAGAACACGTCTCATCATGCGACGAAGAACGTAACCTCGGCCTTCGTTTCCAGGAATTACCCCATCACCAATTAGAAACGCAGCGGTTCTGGTGTGATCTGCCACAACTCTTAAACGAACATCAGCTGAATTATCAGCGCCATATTTAACGTTAACAATTTCTGTTGCTTTATCTAAAATTATTTTTGTGGTATCAATTTCATAAATATTGTCCACACCTTGCAAGATCGCAGCCATTCTTTCCAGCCCCATACCGGTGTCAATATTTTTGGCAGGCAATTCTCCATTTAGTGGGAAATCATCTTTGGTTCCACCTTCACCACGGTTGTATTGCATGAAAACCAAATTCCAAACTTCTAAATAACGTTCCTCATCAGCAATTGGTCCACCTTCTTTGCCGTGTTCTGGACCACGATCAAAATAAATTTCAGAACAAGGACCACATGGTCCTGGAACGCCCATTGACCAATAGTTATCAGCCATACCTCGTCGTTGAATTTTGTGTTCTGGAATTCCTACTTTGTTTCGCCAAATGTCATAGGCTTCTTCGTCATCTAAATAGATTGTGACCCAAAGTTTTTCAGGATCAAAACCATAACCACCATCTTTGACACTACTTGTTAATAAGTTCCAAGCCATGGTGATTGCACCTTCTTTGAAGTAATCACCAAAGGAAAAGTTTCCAGCCATTTGAAAGAAAGAACCGTGGCGAGTAGTTTTACCAACTTCTTCAATATCTAAAGTTCTGACACATTTTTGAACAGAAGTTGCTCTCTTATATGGAGCAGGAGCTTCGCCTAGAAAATATGGTTTGAATGGAACCATTCCAGCATTAACAAGTAAGAGTGTTGGATCATTTGCGATCAAAGATGCTGATGGCACAATTGTGTGCCCATTTTTTTCAAAGAAATCAAGGAAACGGCGACGAATGTCTGCTGAATCCACTTTTCAAACTTCCTTTACTATTTATCTACTTAGATGACCTTAGTACCTGACGAATACGCTCCCATAAATCGGCAAAGCGTTGTTCTGCTCCGCGACTTCCAGGTTTGTAATAAGTCTTATTCTTCAAGTTATCTGGCAAATATTGTTGACTTGCCACACCTTCTTCAAAATCATGTGCATATTTATAACCCTTTCCAGCACCAGTTTCTCTAGAAGCTGGCAAAGAACCATCTCTTAAGTGAAGTGGGACAGCCCCAGCATTTCCTTTTCTCACATCTTCAATGGCTTCATTTATCGCGTTATAAACAGAGTTAGATTTTGGAGCAAGGGCTAAATAAGTAGTGGCTTCTGCCAAAATAATTCGAGCTTCAGGCCAGCCCACAAGTTGTGCTGCTTGCATCGCAGAAACTGCCATCACTATTGCATTGGGATCAGCTAAACCAATATCTTCACTTGCCAAAATTACTAAACGTCTAGCAATAAATTTTGGATCTTCACCAGATTCAACCATTCGAGCTAAATAATGAATTGCTGCATCAACATCACTGCCGCGCACACTTTTTATGTAAGCACTAATTACGTTGTAATGCTCATCTCCTGCTTTGTCATATCGCAAAGCTGCACGTTGGACTGCAACTTCGGCATCAGCCAAAGATATTTCTAATCTTTTTTCAGCATCCGTTACTCCAGCTGCAGTTTCTAAAGCAATGAGTCCTCGTCTGGCATCTCCCCCGCTGGAGCGAGCAATATGTTCTAGCGCTTTTTCATCACAGGTGTATTTATTTTTTAATCCTTTTTCACTGGTTAATGCTTTAGCAAGTAGCTCAATTACATCTTCATCTTTTAGTGGATTTAAAGGTAAAACTAAAGATCTACTCATAAGAGCTGAATTAATTGAAACAGATGGATTTTCAGTAGTTGCAGCAACTAATGTGACCCAGCCTTCTTCGACCCCTGCCAAAAGAGAATCTTGTTGAGATTTAGAAAATCTATGAATTTCGTCAATAAACAACACCGTGCCAACGCCTCTTGCAAATCTTCTGCGCGCTAAATCAATTACTTCACGAACTTCTTTTACTCCACTTGAAGTTGCAGAAAGTTCCACAAAAGATCTACCAGTTGAAACTGAAACCACATGAGCCAAAGTTGTTTTGCCACTTCCAGGTGGTCCCCAGAGAATTAAAGAGGTAGCAGCTAATTTGTTGTCGTCATCTGGATTTAGTAAACCTCTTAAAGGCGAATCTGCTCTTGTTACTTGAGGTTGGCCAACTACTTCATCTAAAGAACTAGGACGCATTCGTGCTGCTAAGGGTGCAGTTACAAATTTATTATTGGCAGGAATTTCTATTGGTTCAGCGTCAAACAGCGCATCATCCATAATTATTTTTCAGGTTTGAAATCTATGCCAGCTTCTTTTCGTTGCGCTGGAGTAATAGGTGTTGGAGCACCAGTAAGTGGATCTTGTCCTCCACCACTTTTTGGAAATGCAATCACATCTCTAATGCTGGTAGCTCCAGTTAACAACATCACAACACGATCCCAACCAAATGCAATTCCTGCATGAGGTGGTGGCCCGTACTTAAATGCTTCTAGAAGAAAGCCAAATTTGTCTTGAGCTTCTTCGTCACTAATTCCTAAAATTCTAAACACTTCTTTTTGCACATCTGCTCTATGAATTCGAACAGATCCTCCACCTATTTCATTTCCATTCAAAACTAAGTCATATGCCCAAGCAAGTGCTGAACCTGGGTCTTTAACAAAAGTTGCAAGAGATTCTGCGTTTGGTGAAGTAAATGGATGATGAACTGCAGTCCACACAAGTTGACCTTGATCATTGGTTACTTGTTCAAACATTGGCGCATCAACTACCCAAACAAAATTCCATTCCTTTTCATTTATCAATCCAAGTTTTTGACCAATTTCTAATCTTGCTGCACCAAGAAGAGCTAATGCTTCACTTCTTGAACCTGCAGCAAAGAAAACCGCGTCACCGGTTTTAGCACCAACTGCATTCATCAAACCATTTCGTTCTTCTTCACTTAAGTTTTTAGCAACTGGTCCAGCAATTTCGCCATCTTCAGAGAACACTGCGTAAGCCAAACCTTTAGCTCCACGTTGTTTTGCCCACTCTTGCCAAGCGTCAAATTGTTTTCGAGGTGTACTTGCGCCCCCTGGCATTAACACTGCACCAACATGATCTGCTTGGAAAACTCTAAATGGTGTGTTTTTAAAGTATTGAGTTAAATCAATTAATTCAAGATCAAATCTTAAATCTGGTTTATCAGAACCATATTTTCTCATTGCTTCGTGATAAGTTATTCTTGGAATTATTCCTATTTCATGTCCTAATATTTCAGACCACAATGTTTTAATAACTTTTTCGCCAACTTTAATGATGTCTTCTTGATCAACGAAAGACATTTCAATATCTAGTTGAGTAAATTCAGGTTGGCGATCTGCTCGGAAATCTTCGTCTCGATAACAACGTGCGATTTGGAAATATCTTTCCATTCCGCCCACCATCAATAATTGTTTAAATAATTGAGGAGATTGAGGTAATGCATACCAAGATCCAGGTTGCAGTCTTACTGGAACTAGAAAATCTCTTGCCCCTTCTGGAGTTGAACGAGTAAGAGTTGGAGTTTCAATTTCAATAAAGTCATCATTCAATAAAACATCTCTTGCATATTGACTTACTTTGCTTCTAATTCTTAAAGCTGAACCAGGACCTCCTGGGCGTCTTAAATCAAGATATCGATATTTAAGTCGAGCCTCCTCGTTAACATCGACTTCTTTATCAATTTGAAACGGTAATGCTTGAGATTGAGATAACACATTTACTTCACTGGCAAAGACTTCAATATCTCCAGTTGGCAAATCTTTGTTTTCATTTCCTGCTGGACGACGCTTTACTTGTCCTTTAATTTGTACACAAGTTTCTGGTTTTAAGTCATGAGCTAACTTCTCGTCATGCACAACTACTTGCACAATTCCTGAAGCATCTCTTAAATCAATAAAGGCAACTCCACCGTGATCGCGACGATTTCCCACCCAACCGGCAAGGGTAACTTTTACTTCAGCATCAATTGCTCGAAGCGCATCAGCTACATGTGTTCTTAACACTTAATTTACGTCCCTTTTTAAACCCAAAAATTACTTACTTATCTATTAGTTCTCAGTCTGTCGTATCGCTTGAATCAAGTGCGCAACCATGTCACCTAATGCGACTTGGTTTTGGGAAGAATCCCCTAAATTCTTTATTTGAACCTGGGCACTACTTACTTCTTCATCGCCAATGACCACGGCAAATTTCGCACCACTCTTATCGGCTGCCTTCATCGCACCCTTTAGTCCACGATCTCCATAAGCCATGTCTGCTCTTATATCTGCTGATCTAATTTGTTGTAAGAGTGAAACTGCTAAGGAATGAGCTTTGTCGCCAATTGGCACGATGAAAACATCAACTAAGGATTGATCTCCCACTATTAAGTCTTCTGCTTCGCAAGCCATCAAAGTTCTATCGGTTCCAATTCCAAAACCAATGCCACTTAAATCTTGTCCACCAAGAGATGCCATTAGCCCGTCATAGCGACCTCCGCCACCAATTCCAGATTGTGCACCTAATTCTGGATGATCAAATTCAAAAGTTGTTCTGGTGTAGTAATCAAGTCCTCTAACAAGTCGTGGTGCTGGGGTAAAGGCAACATCTGTTGCTTTTAGTAAATCTTCTACTTCTTTGTGATAACTAGAACATTCACTACACAATTCATTAATAATTAAGGGTGCACTACTTAGTTGTTTCTGAACTTCCTCACGCTTATCGTCAAGTACTCGTAAGGGATTTAATTTAGCTCTATTTTTGGTTTCTTCGTCAAGATCAAGTTTTGATAAGTAGTCTGAAAGTTTTTCGCGATATTTTGGTCGACAATTTGCACAACCTAGTGAAGTAAGTAAGAGCTTGAAATTTCTTAAGCCAAGAGATCTAAAAGCATCATCAGCAACACTTATTACTTCAACATCAAGTGCTGGATCTGGTGCACCAATTGCTTCAATTCCAACTTGTTGTAATTGTCTGTATCTTCCTTGTTGTGGTCTTTCTGCTCTAAAAAATGGTCCTTTGTACCAAAGTTTTACTGGAAGTTGTCCGCGATCTAATCCATGTTCAATTACTAAACGTGCCACACCAGCTGTGCCTTCCGGTCTTAAAGCAAGAGTTCTTCCGCCTCGATCTTCAAACACATACATTTCTTTACTAACAACATCTGTTGATTCACCAATTCCTCTAACAAAAAGATTTACATCTTCAAATATTGGCAATTCAACGTATCCATAACCTGCTAAAGCTGCAGCATTACCAATTGCATTTTGAACAGCTAAAAACGAATTTGAGCGCGGTGGAAAATAATCAGGAACACCTTTAGGTGCTTGAAACTGACCAGCCACTTTGACCTGCTCCTTATTTAAATTTACTAAACCAAGTGTCGCAGGTAAGGGTTACTTGTGCGCTCATCTTGGATTGTTGTCGACGGTCCGTGTCCTGGGTAAACGCTCATTGCATCAGGAAACTTAAGAATTACATTTGCCAAAGTGTGATCCATGGCGCTGGCATTACCTCCTGGCAAATCAGTTCGACCAATTCCTCTGTTGAATAAAACATCACCTGAGAACAAATGATTTCCAGTCTCAAAAACTGTTGAGCCTTCGGTGTGACCAGGAGCATGATGAGTCTTAATCTTTATTCCAGCTAAATCAAGAGTTCTATTTTCTTTCATTAGTTTTAATTCATCTGGTCGATAATCAGGAATTCCACCGGCCATATTTACAATCTCTTGCCATCCACCTTTTGAATAAGCTTTTTCTGGTTCAGTAACCATCCATTCATCATCTGAATGTAAATAGGCAGCAATGTTGTGTTCTTTACAAAGAGGCACTACTGACCAAACATGATCCATGTGTCCATGAGTTAGCAATGTTGCAACGGGATGAAGTCCAAATTGCTCAGCAATTCTTTTTATTCCTGTTAGGGATTCAAATCCTGGGTCGATGATGATGCACTCAGAATTAGCTTCATTGGCTACTAAATAGCAATTTGTTGCCCAAGGTCCTGCAGGAAATGACTCAATCAGCATTTACTTATTCAATCCTCTACTCGGATTAATTGCACACCGGCTTACAGCCTAGACTTTAACTAATCGAAATAAGCCCAAATTTGCAATTGAAAGGTAAACATGTCTAACCAAGATCGTTCCAACACAACCAAAAAGTCAACAGTTTATGTTGCTCTCATTACTGCTTTAGCAATAATTATTGGTTCAGTGATTTTAGGACTTGGCGGACAAACAACAACTCCAGAAACAGCACCTGAGGCAGCAGCTCCTGCTGTTGAATTACCAAATGCTGGAATTACCGAAGCAAATAAAGCAACAATTTCTTTCAATACTAATCAAGGTGAAATTGTCATTGAAACAACTCCATCACTTGCTCCATTAACTGTTAATGCAATCGCAGCTCTTGCACAAAAGAATTATTTCGATAAAACAATTTGTCATCGATTAACTACTGAAGGAATTTATGTATTGCAGTGTGGAGATCCAACTGGTACAGGAACTGGTGGACCTGGTTTTAATATTCCAGATGAAAATCTTCCGCAACCAACAGAAAATAACTATCCAGCTGGAACTGTAGCTATGGCAAATGCAGGACCTGGAACTTCTGGCTCCCAATTCTTTTTGGTTTACCAAGACACAACTCTGGGCCCTGATTACACGATCTGGGGCAGCATCACCAGTGGTTTAGATATTTTGCAGACAATTGCAAGTGCTGGCGTGGTTGACGGGGGTGCCGATGGTGCACCTCTTACGGGCGTCACGATTGAATCTACAAAAGTAACAATTAGTTAGACACTTTCCAGAAAGAAGCAAACTAGCCCGATGACCACCAGTACTAGTTCAACCGATTACGGTCGCGTTGAAAATGATGGCACCGTTTTAGTAAAAATGCCTGACGGATCTGAAAAACAAGTTGGCCAATGGGCTGCTGGAGATCCAAATGATGGTTTAACTTTCTATATTCGTAAATTCCATGAAATTGAAAACGAAATATCCCTAACTTTACAAAGACTTAAAGAAGGCAAAGGAAATGCTGAAACTGCTTTCAAATTAATTGAAAGAGTTAAAACTAATCTTGAGAACCCAACTTTCGTTGGAGATTTGTCAATTCTTTCAACCAAAATCGAAGAATTACAAGTAATTGCAGCTGTTAAGAAAGCTGAATTTTCAGCAGCTAAAGCCATTGCTAAAGAAAAAGCCATGGAAAAAAGAAAGCAACTTGTTGAAGAAGCAGAAAAACTTGTTGGATCCAAGCAATGGAAAGTAGCAACTCAAAGATTTAAAGAAATTGTAGAAGAGTGGAAGAAACTTCCCCACGGAGTGAAATCAGAAGAACAAGCGCTCTGGAAGAGATTTAGTTCTGCAAGATCTGGATTTGATAAGACCAGAAGACAATATTTCTCAACTCTTGAAGCAGGACGAAAAGAAGCAAATAAAGTTAAATCTGAAATCGTTACTCAAGCAAAAGCTATCGCTGATTCCAAAGACTGGACTGATACCGCTAATAAATTTAGAAACTTAATGGCCAAATGGAAATCAGCTCCAATTTTGGAAAGAAAAGAAGAACAAAAACTCTGGAAAGAATTCAAACTTGCCCAAGATGTGTTCTTTGCAGCCCGAACTGCTGCTTTGTCTGTTATGGATGAAGAGCACACCAAAAATCTTGAAGCGAAAAAAGTTTTGGCTGACAAAGCTGAAAAAATTCTTCCAATCACAGATATTAAATCTGCTCGACAAGCGTTGAAGCCAATTCAAGAAGAGTGGAGCAAGATTGGTCATGTTCCACGTAAAGATAAAGAAAAAATCGAATCAAGACTTAAATCAGTTGAAGAAGCAATTCGAAATGCTGAAAAGAATGAATTAAACAGAACAGATCCTGCAAAAAGTGCTCGTGCTCAATCAACAATGGAACTACTAGAAGCAAAATTAGTTAAAACTGAGAAAGAACGTGATGCCGCTATTGCAAAGGGTGACACTAAGAAAGCTGAATCACTTTCAGCAACTATTGACAGTCAAAAAATGTTGCTTGAAGCAACAAAAGTTACTTTGGCTGATTTCACTCGCTAAACGCGATAAACGTCGTAAACTCCCGCAATATTCTTAACTGCAGCCAAAACACTTCCCAGATGTTTTGGATCAGCCATTTCAAATGCAAATCTAGAAAGCGCAATTCTATCTCT
>Ga0208787_1000062_pt1 | contig 47852 bp, 41 predicted proteins | sample Wag4_2014_7_11_FD_187362 | JGI IMG/M metagenome (GOLD analysis project Ga0208787, IMG submission 187362) | Fresh water microbial communities from Ohio, USA - Utica-2 Time Series HT 2014_7_11 (SPAdes) (version 2) | ecosystem: Environmental > Aquatic > Freshwater > Water tank | place: USA: Ohio...
GCTGTGAGGCCAGTCCCGTTCAAGAGCGTATTAACTTTTTCCGAATTTGCCGTATAAAGAGACGCTAGATAGTGAACGTCTTCAAATTTTACAGGGAATGTATATGCATCATTTGTTTTCATAATCAACGCATGCGGTCAGCATTGCTGAGCAATTTCTCATCTTTCCTGATACCTACAAATGCAAAGATGTGGAAGATGATGATGAAGATTGGCAACATGGCAGCCATTTGCCAGTCGCCCTGAACAATGCCTATATCTTTTTTGAGTTGCTCAATCAGATAATACTGTGCCGCGAATATCCCCCCTGTAAGCAGCATGTTGATGAGAATGATAATTTTTTGTCTTCCTCTGTTTTTAAAAAAGAAAATATTAACGAGGCTGATGAGGGCAATCAGGGTTATGCCTGCAAACAAAAAAATGTTTTCTCTAACACCAAAAACCTGTTTTGTGCCATTTAGAAACAGACCTTCATAGATCGGAAAAAAGCAGAGCACACCTGCAGAAGCTATACTGAGCAAGAGCCACAAGGTTTGAATGCGTTGTATCATAGTTAATGTTTAGCCAAGTTCAGGATAAAGGGGGAATTGTTGCATAAATGATTTTACATCCTGTTTCACAGCAGCAATAACCTGTTCGTCATCAGCATGCATTAATACTTTATCGATCATCTCAACAACAGTTTGCATGTGTTCAGTTTGTAGTCCCCTTGTTGTAATTGCAGGCACACCAATTCTGATACCAGAAGTTACAAACGGACTCTTATCGTCGTAAGGTACGGAGTTTTTGTTGAGTGTAATATGCGCTTTGTCGAGTGTTTCCTGTGCTTTTTTGCCGGTGATATTTTTGTTTCTCAGGTCGATGAGCATCAGGTGATTGTCTGTTCCACCGCTTATCAGGTGATAATCTTTGGCAACAAAGGCTGCTGCCATTTTTTGTGCATTCTGCTGAACCATTTGCTGGTATTCGGCAAATGAGGGATCGAGGATTTCTCCGAAAGCCACTGCCTTGGCGGCGATGACATGTTCTAGTGGTCCGCCCTGCATACCCGGAAATACAGCCAGGTCAAGGAGTGCGCTCATGGACCGCATATTACCTTTCGGATCTTTCAGTCCGAATGGGTTCTCAAAATCATGACGCATCATAATCACCCCACCACGTGGACCACGCAGTGTTTTGTGGGTGGTGGATGTTACAATATGGCAATGGTCAAACGGGTCGTTGAGGATGCCAGCTGCAACCAGTCCGGCAGGATGTGCTATATCAGCAAGTACCAATGCACCAATTTCATCAGCTACTGACCTGATTCGGGCATAATCCCAGTCTCTGCTATAGGCAGATGCACCACAAATAATCATTTTGGGTTTTTCTCTTCTGGCAGTTTCCTCGAGTTGCTCATAGTTTACCAACCCGGTTTCTCTATCCACTCCATAGAAAAAAGCCTGATAGGTTTTGCCGCTGAAGTTAGCCGGACTGCCATGCGTAAGGTGGCCTCCCATGCTGAGATCCAGTCCGAGTATTTTATCTCCTGGCTTGAGGCAGGCAAGAAAAACTGCTGTATTGGCCTGGGCACCACTGTGGGGCTGAACATTAGCCCATGAGGCGTTGAAAACTTTTTTCAGTCTGTCGATTGCGAGGCTTTCTATTTCATCCACTACTTCACATCCACCATAGTAACGTTTGCCAGGATAGCCTTCAGCATATTTGTTGGTTGCTACAGACCCGGTAGCCTGCATAACCTGCAGGGAAGTGAAATTTTCTGAAGCGATTAGTTCAATGCCTTCTCTTTGCCTTTTGAGTTCTTTTTGTAGGAGTTCGAACACCAGGGTATCTTGCTGCATGAAAGTTAATTTTGCGCAAAATTACCCCTTTTTTACACACCAAGCCTGATCACTTCCGAACAAGATTCAAATTCCAGTGTGTCATTGCTGCCTATTAGCACAAGTCTGTCTTGCGTATGGTTCTCAATGAGTTTTTTATAGAGGTCGAAGCCCATTTTGTCTAGGTTTGAACAGGGCTCATCAAGCAGCAGGAGGGAAGTGTCTGAAAAGAAAGCCTGTGCGAGTTTGACCCTTTGTTTCATTCCACTGCTGAAGTGTCTGATTTGTTTGTTGGCGGCTTTAGTCAAGCCAATTTCATTCAGCATACGTGCTGTTGTCCACCCCTCTTTCATTGCCTTAAAGGAGCTGTGATAATCCAGGAATTCTGTTGCCGTCATTTCTTCAATAAGCTCGAGGTATGGTGTACATATTGAAACATGGTGATACCAGTTGTCTTTATCGAGGGTTTCAGTTTCGGTTTTGTAATCAATGTTTCCTTCACTGAGGTGCATGGCGCCTGCAATGCATTGCAGGAGTGTTGATTTTCCCGATCCATTGTGACCTGTTATCGCGTAATGGGTACCTGCTTTGAATTCAAGGGTTAGTCCCCTGAAAATCCAGTCACGGTTAAATCTTTTCCCGGCCTCAGTTACTGAAATCTTCATCATTGGAATTTTTACCGAATCGTTTGATAATTCCCCGTCCACTTTCCCTGATGAAGGTCACGATTTCATCCCTTTCATCGGTTACTGGAAATTCTTCTTCAATATAATCAATGGCCTGCGTTGTATTCATGCCTTTGTTGTAAATAAAGCGGTAAATATCCAGGATTTCATTAATCTTTTCTACAGTGAAACCCTTGCGTTTCAGTCCAACGGAATTTACACCAGCATACGACAGCGGGGTCCTACCTGCCTTGATATAGGGTGGCACATCTTTTTGCACCAGGGAGCCACCTGCAATAAAGGAATGTTGTCCGATTTTGACAAACTGATGTACTGCGCACATACCTGCAAGAATGGAGTAGTCTCCCATCACCACGTGACCGGCCATCTGCGTATTGTTACTCATGATGCAATTATTGCCGATAATGCAATCATGGGCAATATGGCTGTATGCCATAATGAGGCAATCATTGCCAACAATGGTTTTCCACCTGTCTTTTGTGCCCCTGTGAACGGTAACGAATTCCCTGATGGTAGTATTGTCGCCAATTTCCACACTTGTTTCTTCTCCTTCAAATTTTAGATCCTGCGGAGCTGCAGAAATGACGGCACCCGGAAAAATCCTGCAATTTTTCCCAATCCTTGCACCATCCATGATTGTGACGTTACTTCCAATCCATGTTCCTTCACCAATTTCAACATTTTGATGGATAACTGAGAAGGGATCGATTTTGACATTGGTGGCAATGCGGGCGTTATGATGGATATATGTGTGTGGATGAATCATTTAATTAATCTTTACTATTTGACGTTTTCCCGTTTCACCAATTGCGCCATCAGCATTGTTTCTGTAGCAATTTTATTGCCCACATATACGGTGCCTATCATTTCACAGATTCCTCTTCTGATTGGACCTGCAAGTTCAAGTTTCATAATCAGGGTATCACCCGGAATTACTTTATGTTTGAATTTACAGTTATCAATTTTCACAAAGTAGGTGTCATATTCACCTGGAGGTAAGGAGTTGATGGCGAGAATACCACCAGTTTGCGCCAAGGCTTCAACTTGTAATACTCCAGGCATCACCGGATTTCCCGGGAAATGACCTGAAAAAAATGGTTCGTTGAAAGTTACATTTTTTATACCAACGATGTGGGTGTCTGAAAGTTCAATGATTTTGTCAACAAGAAGAAAAGGGTAACGGTGGGGTAGTTTTTTCTCGATTTGTTGTGTATTGTAAACAGGAACCTGATTGGGGTCATATACAGGCACATTTTTGACGTGCTTGTTTTTTTTGATGTATTGTTTAATGAGTTTCGCAAATTCAATGTTTGAAAAATGTCCGGGTCTGTTGGCGATGATATGTGCTTTGATAGGGAAACCGATGAGTGCCAGGTCGCCCACCACATCCAAAAGTTTGTGCCTTGCGGGTTCATTGGGAAATCGAAGTTCCAGGTTATTCAGGTACCCTTCACTTTTTACTTCAATGCTATCTTTCTTAAAAATGTTTGCCAGGCGGCGCATTTCTTCATCTGTTACCGGCTTGTCAACAACAACGATAGCATTGTTGATATCGCCACCCTTAATGAGGTTATTTGCAAGAAGGGCTTCCAATTCATGGAGGAAACAGAAGGTTCTGCAGGGAGCAATTTCAGTATTGAAATCACGAATACTTTTTAGGCCCGCATGTTGTGTTCCTAAAACGGGACTGTTGAAATCAATTAGTGTGGTGATTTTATATTCTACAGCTGGCATGGCTACCATCTCCACCCTTTTCCCTTCATGGTAATAAGAGATATTCGTGTCTATGGTGTACCAATGTTTGGTTGCTTCTTGTTCCTCCACACCCGCTTCTGCAATGATTTCAACAAATGGTTGAGAGCTTCCATCCATGATGGGGATTTCAGGTCCGTTTATTTCAATTAGACAGTTGTCAATTCCCATACCTACCAGAGCAGCCAGAATATGTTCAACAGTGCTTACTTTGGCGCCATTATCTTCCAGCGTTGTTCCCCGTGATGTATCTGTCACGAGGTCGCAGTCAGCTTTTATGATGGGTTGTCCGGGCAGATCTATTCTCTTGAACTGTATTCCAAAGCCCGGGTTGGCAGGGTTTAAACACATATCAACCAGAATCCCTGTATGGAGACCTGTTCCGGAGATGCTTATGGGGTTCTTCAGCGTATGCTGTTTGTCTGGATTGAAATTTGGCTTCATGCGCTAAAAATTGGCTGCAAAGATAAACCATTTTTCGTTGGCGAAAAATGATCTTAATATGTTGAGAATCAATTGTTAAGCTGAAATAGTCGCCTTTTCGCTGATGAGTTTATGGAGTGTAGCTTGTAATTCAAGAATCTTCTTCTCCAGGTCTGGGAGTCTCTTGTATACCGCTTGGGATTTGAGGTAGGATTTTGCATCAAAAGCAGGCGTGCCATTCAGTGTGGTATTGGGTTTATTTACAGACTTTGTGATTCCGGTCTGGCCAGCAGCCCTGGTGCCGTCTGCCACATGAATGTGACCTGCTATTCCGGTTTGTCCGCCAATCATCACGCCCTTTCCCAATTTGGTGCTGCCGCTGATGCCTGTCTGTGCAGCAATTACGCTATTTTCCCCAATTTCCACATTGTGTGCAACCTGCAACAAGTTATCGAGTTTTGTGCCTTTTCGAATGATGGTTGAACCCATAGTTGCCCTGTCTATGCATGTATTGGCTCCAATTTCTACCTGATCCTCCACCACTACATTGCCAAGCTGGGGTACTTTCTGGTAAGTGCCGTCTGCCTGAGGAGCGAATCCAAACCCATCGCTACCAATTACAGTTCCAGCATGGATGATTACATCATCACCTATTGAACAGTCTTGGTATATCTTAACTCCAGGATAAATTACAGACCTTGCACCAATGCTTACGTGGTTACCCAGGTAACTTTGTGGATGTATCTTGCTATTATCTCCGATTACAGTATTTTCACCGATATAGCTGAATGCTCCTATAAATACATCACTCCCTATTTTGGCAGTGGGATGAATGAATACGGGTTCCTGTATGCCTTTCAGGTGAGTGGCCTGCATCTGTTGGTAGGTTTTCATCAGACTTGCGAAAGCAGAATAAGCATCTTCAACCCTGATAATCGTTGCAGGAATGGGGCTTCTGAGTTCCTGGCTATTGTTAAGTATAATAATACCGGCCTGAGTTGTGTACAAAAAATCTTCGTATTTGGGGTTGGCAAGAAAAGCAAGGTCTAGTGTCTTCGCCTCTTCTATTTTGGCAAAGCCCACAACTGATTTTTCTGCATTACCTTCAATTTTACCATTGACTAAGGATGCGATTTGCCTGGCGGAAAATTCCATAATGATGTATTGCTTTTACAAGAGCCTAAACAAGCTCATTTGCAGATAGTTTGATACTTAGACTAGACCACTTATTATTGGTAAAAACAAATGTAAAATTTTTTTACCGGACGACTGAGATTTTGATGGATGAGCGGTGAATCTACCTGAGCAATGTCACTTATTCTGCCATCCCTGAACAGGATGTTTATCCTTTCATTGTTAGGATCGTAGAGGCTGTTTTCTGCTTCACCGGTGAAAACGAGAAAAGTGGCATCTTCGGCAGTTATGTTATTTTCTGCAGCAACCTTTATCCTGCGCTGATTGAGTTCATCACTGGGAATGGGCTCATGTTGAAGCCTCAGTTTGAGTAATTTCCTGTTGAGTAGGGCATTGCACAGTGCAGATAAGGTCCAGTCTTCATGGTTGCGCCATTGTTTGATAGAGTGAATGACATCTGTATCATCAAGCGTGCAAAATGCTTCTAGTTGTTCCTTGTCAAATGCAGTTACCTTTCTGAAAAGTAGATTATGTAATACAGATGAAAAGTTTGGTTCTAGCATATTTCTTTTGTAAAGCCAGGCCGCCCTTTCAAGGATTCTTACCATTGTCATCTCTGCACTGAGAACTGTTTTGTGCTGATAAACCTGCCAGTACATGAGTCTTCTGGATACCAGAAACTCTTCAATGGTATAAATGCCTTTTTCTTCCACCATAAGCTCCCCGTCTTGTACTGTAAGCATTTTAAGTATTCTGTCGCAACCAATCATGCCTTCAACAACACCGGAGAAAAAACTATCTCTTGTGAGGTAGTCCATTCTGTCAACATCAAGTTGTCCGCTTACAAGTTGGTGCAAAAACTTTTTGGGATATACATTTTTGAATATGTCAATGGCTATTGATAGTGCTCCATTAAATTCTTCATTCAACACTTCCATGATCATCTCAGAGATGGCTTCGTGCTCAAGATCTTTTACGAGCATGTATTCAAGGGCATGTGAGAAAGGGCCATGACCAATGTCATGCAACAGAATCGCAATCTTGGCGCCCTGTTCTTCTGCCGGTGTAATTTCAATGCCTTTCTGTTTCAATTCGTAAAGTGCGTTGTGCATCAGGTGATAGGCACCAATGGCATGGTGTAGCCTGGAGTGAACGGCACCTGGATAAACAAGGTAAGACATGGCCATCTGGTTTATCCTGCGTAAACGCTGAAACCAGGGGTGGGAAATAATTTTAAATATCAGTGGGTCTTGTATGGATATGAAACCATGTACAGGATCATTGATGATCTTTCTAATAAGCATTTTCCGTTTTTGTTAAAATTGAAAGAACCGGGATGTAAAGGTATGAACCAGGCCAGGGATTAGTTAACTTTATTTACCAGCCATCAGTTATATTTCTCTTAAAAAAATGATGAATGTCAGTAGCAAGTATCATGTGGGTTGATGATGAGATTGAATTGCTCGAGGCGCATAAGTTGTTCCTGGAGATGAAGGGCTATACGATTGTGACATTTACCAATGGCTTTGATGCACTTTCCCAGCTTAATGAGCATCCCTTTGACTTGGTATTACTCGATGAAAGTATGCCCGGATTAAGCGGACTTGAAATTGTTTCCAGAATCAGAAAAATCAAACCTCATCTTCCTATTGTTCTTGTTACCAAAAATGAAACTGAAAGTCTTATGGAGGAAGCCATCGGCTCCCAAATTACCGACTACCTCATTAAACCTGTTAATCCCAATCAGGTGTTACTCGCACTCAAAAGAATCCTAGAAAATAAAAAACTGATTTCCCGAAGAACCACGGCGGCTTATTTGCAGCAATTCAGAACCATGTTTGACGGGATTGACAATCAAACAGATCATACAGGATGGGTTGAGATTTACCGCCAGCTGGTTTTTTGGGAACTGGAAATGGAGAAAAGTGAAGAGCCTGAAATGCCCGAAGTACACCGCCAGCAGATGAAGGAAGCCAATGCGCTCTTTTTTAAATTTATCATCAGAAATTATGCATCCTGGATCAATAAAAAGGATCAGTTTCCGCCTGTACTCAGTCATACACTATTCAAAGAAAAAGTGAAGCCTTTTTTGCAGCAAAACAAACCTCTTGTTTGGGTGGTGCTGGATAATTTCAGGCTGGATCAGTGGAAAACAATTGCACCATTGCTTAATGAGTATTTTCATATTGCTGATGATGACTGTTATTTTTCCATTTTACCAACAGCTACCCATTATTGCCGAAATGCAATGTTTGCCGGTAAATTGCCTGTTGATTTAGATAAACAATTCCCTGAGCACTGGAAAAAAGAAATAGATGAAGCGGGTAAAAACAGTGAAGAAGATTTCTTTCTTAAAAATCAACTTGAAGAGGCTGGTTTAAATAATTTATCATGGCATTACCAGAAGGTGAGCGCTCACGTAGAAGCCCTCAAGCTTTCAGAGCAGGCATTTAACCTGCTTGATTACAACTTGAGTGTTGTTGTTTATAATTTTGTTGACATGCTCAGCCATGCCCGTTCTGAGCTTGATGTGCTCAAAGAACTTGCTTCAGATGCAACTGCATACAGAAGTATAACACGCAGTTGGTTTGCCCATGCGCCGCTGTTTCACGCTTTGAAAAAAATATCAGAAAAGAATTGTACGGTAATTCTCACAACCGACCATGGCAGCTTACAGGTAAAAAATCCAGTTAGGGTAACTACAGACAAGCAGGCGAGTAATAACCTGAGGTACAAAAACGGAAGAAATATGGATTTTGACCCACGTTATTTTCTTGTTTTCAGGCAACCCGAGCATGCAGGTTTGCCTAAGGAATCCATTCACTCCAGTTTTATTTTTGCAGGTAATGAGGATTATATCTGCTATCCTAATCAATTCAATCACTATGCATCACTCTACAAAAATAGTTTTCAGCATGGCGGCGTTTCGCTAGAAGAAATGGTTGTGCCTGTAATTCGGTTGGTTAGCAAGTCTGGTTAATGATTATACACAACTTAAACATAAAATGTTCACAACTAATCTGTTCAGTGAAGATTAGCCTGTCTCTGATTATGTAAATTTGTAAAAATGTGCGTTATGAAGTTAAGGTTTACACCTTCAACACTGGAAAAGATTGAAAGGGTTATTGCTGAGGCAGGTTATATTCTCCGGTATGAGCGGGGTACATTTCAGAGTGGTTTTTGTATTCTTGAGTCAAGGAAAGTTGTTGTGCTGAATAAGTTTTTACAAACTGAAGGAAGAATTAATACCTTGATCGACCTAATTGGTATTCTTCAGATTACACCGGATCACCTGAGTCAGGAGAGTCGTAAGGTTTACGATGATGTTATTGTTAAAAGTGAAGTTGCTTCATGAGTTATAAACCTGATTGCACTGCCTTTTATTTTGCTTATTTGAATTTAAAATAACATAATTTGTCTTTACTGGTAGAAGTTTTGGGTTCTGGTACAAGCAGTGGTGTGCCAATGATAGGGTGTCAGTGTACTGTTTGTCATTCGGCTGACAAGCGAGATACCAGACTTAGGAGTAGTGTTCTGCTGAGTACCGCTCATACTACAGTAGTAATAGATACAACACCGGATTTCAGGTATCAGATGTTGCGCTCTGGTGTTGATCAGCTTGACGCAGTTGTATTCACACACGAGCATAAAGACCACATGGCGGGGCTAGATGATATTCGTGCCTACAATTTCTTACACCAGCGACCTATGCCTGTTTATGCCAATGCAGCAACTGCTGATGCGCTTAAGCGGGATTTTTATTATGCTTTCAGTGAAAAAAAATATCCTGGAGTTCCTGAGCTTGATTTGCATGTCATTGGTGATGCTTCATTCTCTGTTTCAGATATTCATTTTATTCCTATAATAGTAAAGCACCTGCACATGGAAGTAACCGGTTACCGGATTGGTGATTTCACTTATATCACAGATGCAAACCACATTGAGGAATCTGAAATGGAAAAAATCAAAGGATCAAAAGTATTGATCATCAATGCCTTGCGCAAAGAAAAGCATATATCACATTTTACTTTGCAGGAGGCAGTTGACCTTGCTACGCAATTGAATATCCCCCAGACTTATTTCACGCATATCAGTCACCAGATGGGTTTTCACGAAGCTGTAGATGCCCAGCTTCCCAAAGGAATGGCATTGGCATATGACGGTCTTTCATTTTCTGTTGATTTTCCCGTGAATTAGCGTTTTTATCACTTTTCATTCTTTTACAGTCCACTTAGTTTTGGTGGATGAATTTAAATACATTTATTAAGGATTGGCTGACTTTCAGCAAAAAGGAACGGACAGGCATCTTTATTCTTATTGTGGTATCAATTTTACTTTGGGTCTTACCCCTTTACTTTAGTGACGGTGATGTTCCTGATGAAATTTTGTCAATTAGTAGGGTTAGGTATGATTCTGCCAGAGTTATCCTGGTGAGAAATACTACCTCAGACAGTTTTGTGAAGGTTCAAAACGGATTCAATTTCAACAGAAATTACAAGGAAAATTTATCAGCTCAGCAGCCAAAAAAAATTGATGTCAATCTTGCTGATAGTGCCGCTCTAGAACGGTTACCTGGGATAGGAGAAAAACTATCCATCAGAATTGTTCGATACAGAGAGCGGCTTGGTGGTTTTGTAAGTTTGGAGCAGTTGAAAGAAGTCTATGGCTTGTCAGACTCTACGTTCATTTTTATCAGGAGATATCTGGATGTGAATGATGCATTTAAGCCGCATCAAATTGCTGTAAATAAAGCTGATTATGTAGAATTTAGAAGACACCCCTATATGACATCTCCTGTTTTGAAGGCTTTACTCGCATACCGTAAAACACATGGCAGCATACCTGATTTTAAATCTTTTGAACTAATTGCCAGGCAGATCGGTGATAGTTTGCATGCCAGGATTAAGCCGTATCTTGATTTTGGCAATTAATCGAGGAAATCCTCTTCCTGCTCAGGTGCGTATTTATCAAATAATTTGTCGATAGCACCCCTGAGTAATGGGAACTTACCTTTTGCATAGTCTTTGATTAGGTTAACAGACTGCCACGCCTGCTCTTCACTCAAGCCGGCTTCATTTTGTAGTTTCTCAATCAGCTCCTTCATGGTTAAGCAACCTTGAGCAGATTCATCTTCGCGTGGTCAAACTTATTCATAGCATACTCTAATGTGAGTTTGAAATGTTTCTCGGAAGAGGATGGCAGTTCAAACATGGCATCGGTGAGGATACTTTCACAGATAGATCTTAACCCCCTTGCACCAAGTTTATATTCCATGGCTTTTTCAACCATGAAGTCCAGTACAGGCTCTTCAATTTCAAGTTGTATGCCTTCAAGGGCGAACAACTTGTTGTATTGTTTGATCAATGCGTTTTTGGGTTTACTAAGAATTGCCCTTAATGTATCCTTATCAAGCGGATCCAGATAAGTAACCACAGGAAGCCTACCGAGCAGCTCTGGGATGAGTCCAAATGTTTTGAGATCCTGCGCATTTACAAATTTCAGCAGGTTATGCTTCATGGCATCCTGTAGATTTTTGTTAACATTGAAACCGATGGCGTTGGTGTTGACCCTGCGGGCAATAATTTTATCTACGCCATCGAAAGCACCGCCACAAATGAAAAGAATATTCTGGGTATTAACCTTAATCAGTTTTTGATCTGGATGCTTTCTACCTCCCTGAGGTGGAACCAACACTTCTGTTCCTTCGAGCAGTTTAAGCAAACCTTGTTGAACACCTTCGCCGCTCACATCCCGTGTGATCGAGGGATTATCGCTTTTTCTGGCTATTTTATCTATTTCATCTATATACACAATGCCTGACTCAGCAGCAGTGACGTCATAATTACAAACCTGAAGCAACCGGGTAAGAATACTTTCTACATCTTCTCCAACATATCCTGCTTCAGTAAAAACAGTTGCATCAACAATGGCAAATGGAACATTTAACAACTTTGCAATTGTTTTAGCGAGTAAGGTTTTGCCTGTACCTGTTTCGCCTACCATAATTACGTTACTCTTTTCTATTTCTATTTCTTCCGTGGGCTCTTCGTTTTTCTGTTTTTTGGTAGGTTTGGGCTGGTTGAGACGTTTGTAATGGTTGTAAACACCTACGGATAATATCTTTTTGGCTTCATCTTGGCCAATCACATATTCATCCAGGTGTTTTTTAAGCTCCATTGGCTTTCTTACGGTGAGTTTAAAGCCAGACTTTGGATCCTGCTTGGATTCCACTTCCTGGATTACAATTTCCCTGGCGTGGTCTACACAGGATTCACAGATATGTCCTTCCTGCCCTGCAATGAGTATTTTAACTTCATCACGGTTTCTGCCGCAGAAGGAGCAATGTAATGTTGATTTTGCCATGCCGGTCTTTTTGATAAATGGATTAAAGCGAATCTACTATTCCGTCTACAATACCATAATGAAGTGATTCTTCAGCTCCCATCCAATAATCTCGGTCAAAATCTTTCATCACTTTTTCAAATGTTTGTCCGCAGTTTTCTGCCAATATCTTAGCACCAAGCGCTTTGATTTTTTTGATTTGTTCTGCCATAATCTCAAGATCTGCAGAAGTACCCTGTCCGCCTCCTGATGGCTGATGAATCATCACCTCTCCATGTGGGAAAATGAATCTTTTTCCTTTTTCCCCACCACTCAAGAGGATCGAGCCCATTGAAGCAGCCATTCCCATGCAGATTGTTGAAACTGGCGACTTGATCAGTTGCATGGTATCATAAATAACCATACCACTGGTTACAACACCACCCGGACTGTTGATATAAAATTTGATTTCCTTGCCTGGATCAACGGCATCTAAAAACATCAGCCTGGAAGTGATGTCTTTGGCTGATTTGTCGTCTACAACACCCCAGAGGAATATTTTTCTTTGATCAATAAATTTTTTGTCGAAGCGTGCTCCTGAAACCATGTTTTCCATCATGTTTCCATTTTCCGCTGGCTCCTGTTCTTCATCCATCCGGGTTGAAAGCATTTGATTTAATTTCATGGGATTCAGTTTATTGTTTCAATTTTTTCTTGGGGTTGAGGAGTAAAACTTCGTCAACGAGTCCATATTCTTTTGCTTCCTGCGCAGTCATCCAAAAATCTCTGTCAAAATCGCCGGCTATCTTTTCAATGGTTTGTCCACTATGCAGGGAAACAACCTCATACAATTCCTGTTTGAGTTTTTTAACCTGCGAAACCGTAATTTCAATATCACTGGCTTGTCCGCCTGCACCTGCACTAGGCTGGTGCATCATGATCCTTGAATGTTTCAGTGCTGTTCTTTTTCCTTCCGTGCCTGCGCACATGAGTACTGCTGCCATACTGGCGGCAACTCCTATACATATTGTAGAAACATCAGGGGTTACATATTGCATCGTGTCGTATACACCGAGGCCGCTGTAAACTGATCCTCCCGGACTATTGATGTACATCTGAATATCTCGTGTGCGATCAGTACTATCTAAAAATAACAGCTGAGCTGTTATGATGTTTGCCACTTCGTCAGTTATGGGATATCCCAGGAAGATGATGCGGTCCATCATCAGGCGGCTGTAAACGTCCATCACAGCCACATTCATCGGTCTCTCTTCGATGATATTCGGGGTGAGGTTTGTCACCATATGGTTGGTATATCCATGCAGTGTATTGCTCGAAATACCCCTGTCTTTGATCGCAAATTTTTCAAATTCCTTTCCGAGGTTCATGGTGATCGGTCTTTTGTTGTTGAAAATTACTACAAGTAATGACCAAAATACGTGCCTGATCCAAAAGCAGACAAAATGCCATATAAACTACTTGACTCAGCCAGTTTGATGGCAGGGCACGATACAGCACTTACATGCTTTTTCCTCAATGTTTGTGCTTATCCTGCAAAGCGGCAAATTCAGCTGCTGTTACAAGCTGCTCAGTTGGTTTTGCCTGGCTAGCACCCCATTCCAGTATTTTGCTACTGAAAACACGCTGGTAGGCTGATTCGACCTGCTGCTTGTCGCCCATCATTCGCTCAACATAGCTATCCAACCAGTCATAATTTCCGCCCATGTTCATTGAACCGAAATAACCCATCAGCTGTTGACGCATACTGTCCATTATCTCCTCGCGGCTTACCTGAATGTTGTTTTGTGTACCAATCTCATTGCTAACCAGCGTCCATCGTAGTTGATTGAGGAAGGCTGGGAATTCCTTTTCAACAGTTTCTTCAGTTTGTTCCTTTTCACCGCTTTTCAGCAACCATTTTTTGAGGAAAGTTTCAGGGAATACCATCTCCGTTTTCTCGGATAGGATATGGAATATTTCATGTTCGAGCAGGTGGAGGGACTGATGTTTCCAGTAGCCGGCTATCTGTGCTTTGATCTCACTCCTGAAAGCATCTTCTGTTTCAATCTCCTTGCCCGGTAAAGCTTCCTTGAAGAAGTCAGTATCCATGGCACGCTTTTCAACAAATGCTATCTTAGTGATTGTCATCAGAAAATACGTATCAAGTTCCTCAGCACTTTCCTTGTTTACACCAAGGTCACCAGCTAACCAGTCTCTTTCCTTTTCTTCAAACGCTGCAGAGAGCTGTATAGTTATGCTGTCATCCTTCTTTTTTCCCTTCAGTTGTTCCTGTACGGATTTACTAAAGTAGTTCAGTAACAATGAGTTATCCTTTTTCTCGGCACCTTCTGCCACAACGCCGTCAGCATCAGAAAGTTGAAATGAAACATTGATTACATCCTCATCATTCGAAATGACTTCGGGTTCTGTCATTTTGCCTAACCTCCGACTTATTCTGTCAATTTCTTCATCAATCATTTCATCTGTTGCCTCAACAACATGAAGGGTAGTGGATGCAGACCCAAGGTCAGGTATTGTAAACTCAGGTTTCAAGCCTAATTCGAAACTGAAAGTGTAATCTTTGGGCTCATTTTGATTGAAAAGTGCAGGGTCGTTGCTATCTTCCGGAAGGGGTTGCCCGAGGTAAGCAATATTTTCCTTCTGGAGGTAGTTCATCAGCTCATTTTCAATAGATTTTAGCACTTCTTCTGTGAAAACAGATGCACCGTACATTTTTTTAACAACGCCGGTAGGTACCATTCCTTTTCTGAACCCTGGAATATTGGCGGTTTTAGCATATTTCTTGAGAGAAGCCTCATAGTTCGGGGTAAAGTCGGCCGGTGATACAGTTACGCTGATCCTTTCATGCAAAGGAGCAATCAGCTCCCGGTTGATTTGTGCCATGGTAATTTTTTTTGGAAAAGAGCTGTGCGGGTGGAGGGACTCGAACCCCCAAGCCTCGCGGCACCAGATCCTAAGTCTGGCGTGTCTACCAATTTCACCACACCCGCATTGAGCTGCTTAAGCTCTACAGTGGCTCTTTTCAAATTGGGGAGCAAAGGTAGCATTTTTAATGAATAAAAAAGGCAATCAGGGTGTTTTTCGTTAAATTTGACTTAATGGATAGAATGGAGAAAGATTTTTTGCTTCCTCAATACGATCTGAATGAGGAGCAGGAGAAAAAAGAGATTGTACGCAGGTATAGGGCATTGCTGCGGGCGTTGAAGCCTAAACTCAAGCAGGGTGATAAAGAATTGGTGAGATCTGCTTTTGAAATGTCGGTGGACGCGCACAAAACCATGCGCCGTAAAAGTGGTGAGCCTTATATTTTTCATCCACTTGCAGTTGCCATGATCTGTGTTGAGGAGGAAGGTCTTGGTGTGCGGTCCTGTATTTGTGCTCTTCTACACGATACGGTGGAGGATACAGACATCAGTCTGGAAGATATTCAGCAGGAGTTTGGTTCCGAAATAACCAGAATTATAGATGGTTTGACCAAAATTTCTACAGTAGTAGATAACAATACCAGTCAGCAGGCAGAAAACTTTAAAAAAATTCTGCTCACACTTACAGACGACCCAAGGGTCATTCTGATCAAGCTTGCTGACAGGCTGCACAACATGCGCACACTAGACAGCATGAAAGTTGAGAAGCAGCTTAAAATTTCTTCAGAAACGGTTTATGTGTATGCTCCGCTTGCCCATAGAATGGGACTTTACGCTGTAAAAACTGAGATGGAAGACCTTTCCATGAAGTATCTGGAGCCGGAAGTTTACCACCAGATTGCAAGAAAACTATCTGAAACCCGTCGCGAACGTTCCCGCTACATCAATGAGTTCATCAAGCCGGTAAGGGAAAGGCTTGAGAAGAATGATTTCCCTTTTGAGATTTACGGGAGGCCCAAATCCATCCATTCTATCTGGAACAAGATGAAGAAAAAGAATGTGGAATTTGAGGAGGTGTATGACCTGTTTGCTATCCGGGTCATTGTTGATGTTCCACATGACCTGGAAAAGGAAGCCTGCTGGAAAGTTTATTCATTTGTTACGGACATGTACAATCCGGCTCCGGAAAGGCTCCGCGATTGGCTGAGTAATCCCAAATCCAATGGCTATGAGGCGTTGCATACCACCGTGATGGGTCCGCAGGGAAAGTGGGTGGAGGTGCAGATCCGTTCTAAGCGGATGAATGAAATTGCAGAAAAAGGATTGGCCGCCCACTGGAAATACAAGGAGGGGGGTGCGGAAGAGGACCGATTTGATAAATGGTTTTCACAGATAAAGGAAGCCCTTGGCTCAGAAGACCTCAGCTCTATTGATTTCCTCCAGGATTTTAAGACTTCATTTCTTGCGGAAGAAATTTATGTATATACGCCCAAGGGGGACGTGAAAATGCTTCCGGTTGGTTCCACAGCCCTTGATTTTGCCTTTTCCATTCATACTGCCATCGGGTCTAAATGCATTGGGGCCAAGGTAAACCACAAGCTTGTGCCAATCAGTCACAAATTACGCAGTGGTGATCAAATTGAAATCATCACTTCCAACAAGCAGAAACCCGGCGAAGACTGGTTAAGCCTTGTAGTTACTGCAAAAGCTAAAAACAGGATTAAAGATGCGCTTAAGGATGAAAAACGCAAAGTTGCGGAGGATGGAAAATATTTTCTTGAGCGTAAACTTGCTGCAATTGGTGCTCCTGTGAGTTCACAAAATATTGATGAGCTTGTATTGTATTACAAGCTCCCCTCTCCATTAGACCTGTTTTACCGCATTGCAATTAAACAAATTGACCTCAGGGAATTGAAAGAGTTTGAGATTCGAGGAGAAAAGCTTGAGCTCATAAAAACACGTAAACAGGAGATCAAAGCTGAGTCTGTTCCTGCCAAGCAGGATGTTCACAAAGATACTGAGCTCATTATATTCGGAGAGAGTAGTGACAGGATTGTTTATACCTTGGCTAATTGTTGTACCCCAATTCCGGGAGATGATGTTTTTGGGTTTGTTTCAACAGGAAAGGGACTCATTATCCACAGAACGAATTGTCCAAATGCAACACGCTTGCTGTCAAGTTTCGGGCACCGTATCGTAAAAACAAAATGGGCTAAGAACAAGGAGATTTCATTCTTAACCGGATTAAAACTTACAGGACTGGATGATGTTGGGGTTATTCACAAAATTACAAACCTCATTTCAGGTGAATTACGAATCAATATCAGTGCGCTTACTGTTGAAGCGAAAGAGGGAATTTTTGAAGGTAACATCAGGCTTTATGTACACGATAAGGATGAGCTGGAGAATCTTTTCTCCAGATTAAAATCCCTTTCGGGTATACAAAGTGTCAGCCGTTACGACGTGGATGAGTGAGTAATATTTATTTTTTCACCTTTAAAGTCATTCAACTAAATTTGCGGCTTAACATCCAAAATATTTTATGGTTGATGTACTCTTAGGCTTGCAATGGGGTGACGAAGGGAAGGGTAAAATTGTTGATTACTTTGCTCCAAAGTATGATATCATTGCCCGCTTCCAGGGTGGTCCGAATGCGGGACACACATTGTATGTGAATGGCTCAAAAATCGTCTTACACCAAATTCCTTCTGGAATATTTCATGAGAATACAGTCAACCTGATTGGAAGTGGTGTAGTATTGGACGCAGTTACATTAAAGAAGGAGTTCGACAAGGTAGCGGCCTTTGGTGTAGATGGCCGAAAAACACTATATATCTCTGAGCGCACACATCTTATCCTCCCTACGCACAGGGCGCTTGATAAGGCTTCTGAAGTTTCTAAAGGAAATGACAAGATTGGTTCTACGCTGAAAGGTATTGGTCCTGCATACATGGATAAAACCGGCAGGAATGGACTACGTGTGGGGGATTTGCTGGACAAGAATTTTACTACCCAATACATCAAGCTCCGACTCAAACACCAGCGCATGCTTGATTCATTTGGTTTCAACGAAGATATCTCTGAGTGGGAAGAAGAATTCTTTGAGGCAATTGAGTTCATGAAGAGTCTCAAGATTGTAAATGGAGAATACTTCATCAACGAACAGATCCGAAACGGCAAGAAAGTGCTTGCAGAAGGTGCACAGGGAAGTATGCTGGATGTTGACTTTGGCACATTCCCATTTGTAACCTCTTCCAACACAATTTCCGCAGGTGTTTGTACCGGATTGGGGATTGCTCCCCAGAAAATCAAGGAAGTAATTGGTGTTACCAAAGCTTATTGTACACGCGTGGGAAGTGGTCCTTTCCCAACTGAACTTCATGACGAAACAGGTGAGCGCCTGAGAAAGATTGGCAATGAATTTGGTGCTACAACCGGAAGGCCCAGACGTTGTGGCTGGATAGATCTGGTTGCCCTTGACTTCGCCTGTATGGTCAATGGCGTTACCCAGATTGTGATGACGAAATCTGACGTTTTAGATGCCTTTGAAGAGCTTTCTGTTTGTACATCTTATGGCATAAACGGAACCCAACAAAAAGCAGTTCCCTATCAAATGTCTAAGTTGCCAATAGAACCTCATTATGAGCATTTTGAAGGCTGGCAGACTGATATTACGCGGATAAGGGAACACGATTCTCTGCCTGCCCCGATGAAACAATATATTGATTACATCAATCGTTTCCTTGGAATCAATGTCAGTTACATCAGCAATGGTCCGGAAAGAGACCAGATAATAAGCGCTATGTGATCGATGTTAAAAAAATGTTACTGAATTATTTGGTCATATAAAAAACTCTCAGAAATTTTACGCTGTAAATCCCTAGTAGACATGGCAAAGTCAGAAAAAGAAAAAAAAGTTACCAAGAAACCTGCTGGCGACGATTCTTCTTCTAAGCCTAAGAAAGCCTCATCTAAATCCGTTAAGGAAGATGACGAGGATGACGAGGATCTTGAATTGGATGATGAAAAACCAGCTAAGCGAGCAAAGAAATCTTCAAGTGATGACGACGATGAAGATGATGTAGACGTCGAAGACGATTGGGAAAAAGTTGAAGATGATGACAACTGGGATCCCGATTTTGACGAGTTCGACATTCCCAAGTCAAAAACCAAGAAAGCTGCTCCCGGAGGTGCCAAAAAGGCTACCGAGGAGGATGACTTTTCCATTGACGATGAGTTCAAGGATTTGGGCTATTTCGACGATGGAGGAGGAGGTTTTGACGATGACGATGACTTCTAGAAATTAATGATAACGGAGGAGCTGTTGTGAGAATTGCAACAGCTCCTCTTCTTTAAGCCTGTCTGCGTGGATTTGGATTCCAAATGGCATTCCATTGCTGTGTTTGAACAGCGGCACTGAAATGCCCGCAATCCCCGCTAGATTCGCATAAACGGTATAAAGGTCTCCCAAAAACATCTCAACTGCATCGTTGCTTTTTTCCCCGAATTTAAACGCTGTTGAGGGACTAGTAGGCATTATGATGAGATCAAAATTGTTGAATATTTCCCTGGTATTATCTGCAATCAGCTTTCTGACCTGTTGCGCTTTGGCATAGTAGGCATCGTAGTAGCCTGTACTAAGTACAAAGGTTCCGAGCATTATTCTTTTTTTGACTTCTTTCCCAAAGCCTTCTGAGCGGGTTTTGCAATATAATTCCTGGAGGTTAGCCACCGTTGAAGATGTTCTGTAACCAAATTTTATACCATCGTATCGGGAAAGGTTGGAAGAGGCTTCAGCTGTTGTTAGCACATAATAAGCTGGAACTACGTAATCGAGGTATTTGAAATTCACTGCTTCAATTGTGTGGCCCGCTTTTTTGAGGCTGTCAAGTTTCTCGAGTAGCGCCTTTCTTATTTCAGGGTCAAGTGAAGGGTGATCAAAGCATTCCGGGAAATAGGCGATTTTAAATTTCTTATTCTTATCCAGATCTCGAATGTAGTCCGGAACGGGTTCTGCAGAGCAGGTGCTGTCAAACTCATCTTCGCCTGCAATAACGCCTAATGTCAGCGCAAGATCCGGAATATTATGGGCAAAGAGACCTATTTGATCAAACGAAGAAGCATATGCCAGCAATCCGTATCTCGAAATGCGTCCATAACCAGGTTTCATACCTATGATTCCACAAAAATCTGCAGGTTGTCTTACCGATCCACCTGTGTCTGAACCCAGGCTTATCATGCACAAATTTGCTTGTACTGCTACGGCTGAGCCACCTGAAGAGCCTCCCGGAACCCGGGTCTCATCAGCTGCATTCAGCACTCTACCATGAATAGAATGCTCATTGGAAGAACCCATGGCAAATTCATCACAATTCAGGCTTCCAATGATTATAGCGTCTTCATCCAGAAGTCTTTGGATAGCTGTTGCGTTGTAAATGGCTTTATATCCTTCCAGTATTTTTGAAGCTGCTCCAACGTGGTGTCCCTGATAACATAAAACATCTTTTATGCCAATAACCACACCATATAGCTTTCCCCAACTTTTTGGGTCCTTGTTTTTTTCATCAAGTTTTCTAGCTTTTTCTATAGCTTCAGTTTCGTATATTTTTACGAAAGCGTTGAGGTGTATATTAGTCTTTATAGCTTTTAGATAAAAAGCTACTACAGTTACACAGTCAAGTTCTCCGCACAGGAGTTTCTCCCGGAGATCCGATATGGATTGGTGGATATACAATGTAAGGGGTAGGGTGTTAGTGTGCAGCCTTATCTTTTTCCTGCATGCCTTCTTCTATCTCCTTTTTTACATTAGACTTGGCATCATTGAATTCACGGATACCTTTACCTATGCCTCTCATAAATTCAGGTATCTTACGACCTCCAAAAAGGATGAGTACAGCTATTATGATAAAGATCCATTCTGAACCACCAGGCATTGCCAGCAAAAACGTGCTATTGGATAACATATCTGTATTTTTTTGATAGATAACAAATTTAATGAATTTTTATCGCAACCGGTAATGATTGACATAAAAAATCCCGCACGAAGGCGGGATTAACATACTTATATGGAATAAATTACCTGATTCTTTTTTCCTTAATCCTCGCACTTTTACCACTTCTCTCCCTCAAGAAGAAGAGTTTGGCACGGCGCACTTTACCTGTTTTATTCAGGATTATGGAATCTATATTAGGTGAAGCAACTGGAAAAGTACGTTCAACGCCGATGCCATCAGAAACCTTTCTCACTGTAAAGGTAGCCGTACCACCTTGACCCTGACGTTTGATTACATCGCCTTTGAAGCTCTGGATTCTTTCCTTGTTACCTTCAATGATTTTATAATTAACAGTGATGTTGTCACCAGCTTTGAAGTTAGGGAAGTTGCCGACTTTTGTCAACTGCTCATGTACGAATGCGATAGCCTGATTCATAATCTGTTCGATTTGGGGGGCAAAGGTAATCATTGCCCTTGTTAAAACAAAATCTATTTCAATAAAAGCTTTTGAAATGCTTATCTGGCAACATTGACAGTCCGTTTTTCACGGATTACAGTCACCCTGATTTGTCCGGGATAAGTCATTTCTGTCTGTATCTTCTGGGCCATTTCAAAACTTAGTTTTTCGCTGTCTCCATCACTAACCTTGTCTGCTTCCACAATAACCCTCAGTTCTCTACCTGCCTGAATGGCGTATGCTTTTTCTACACCTGTATAGGTAAGTGCGAGGTTTTCCAGGTCTTTGATACGTTGGATGTATTGTTGCATGATTTCTCTTCTGGCTCCGGGTCTTGCACCGCTTATGGCATCACATGCCTGGATGATTGGAGAAATGACATACTGCATTTCAGTTTCGTCGTGGTGGGCTGCAATAGCATTCACAACAGCCGGATTTTCACCATATTTCTCAGCCAACTTACCACCAAGTAGCGCATGGCTCAATTCAGTTTCTTCATCCGGTACTTTTCCGATGTCATGCAACAGACCTGCGCGTTTTGCCAGTTTGGGGTTCATACCCAATTCTGCTGCCATGATACCACAGAGATTGGCCACTTCACGGCTGTGCATCAGGAGGTTTTGTCCGTATGATGAACGGAACCTCATCTTACCAACAACCCTAACGAGTTCTTTGTGTAAACCATGAATGCCGAGTTCAATGATGGTTCTCTCACCTATTTCCATCACTTGTTCTTCCAACATTTTTCTGGTTTTTTCAACCACCTCTTCAATTCTTGCAGGATGGATTCTTCCGTCACTTACCAGGCGTTGTAGGGCTAACCGGGCGATTTCTCTCCTCAGTGGGTCAAAAGAAGAGAGCACAATTGCTTCGGGGGTATCATCAACTACAAGGTCAACACCTGTTGCAGCTTCTATGGCTCTGATATTTCTACCTTCTCTTCCGATAATCTGGCCTTTGATTTCGTCACTTTCAAGCTGAAATACCGTAACTGTATTTTCAATGGTTTGCTCAGCTGCTGTCCGCTGAATACTCTGGATAATTATTTTTCGGGCTTCTTTATTGGCTTTTTGCCTTGCATCTTCGATGATTTCCTGCTGCAAGGAAAGTGCCCTGGTCTGAGCTTCCTGCTTCAGGCTCTCAATAAGTTGAGCTTTGGCTTCATCTGCACTGAGTCCTGCTATTTTTTCCAGTTTTCTGATATGTTCTTCCTGGTGCTTCTCCAGTTCAGTCCTTTTCTGGTTGACTATCTCGATTTGCCTGTTCAGGTGTTCCTTTATGGTGTCGTTTTCTTTAACCTGCTTTTCGAGGTTCTCCATTTTCTGGTTAATGGATTGTTCCTTTTGTTTGATTCTGTTCTCAGCATCATTGATTTTTCTGTTCTTCTCCAGAAGTTCTTTGTCGTGGTCAGCCTTTAATTGTACAAACTTTTCTTTGGCCTCAAGGAGGCGTTCTTTTTTGAGATTTTCTGCCTTGAATTGTGCATCTGAAAGGATGTTTTCTGCCTGCTTTTTTGCTTCTTCTACCTTATTTTTGGTGTCTTTTGCAAAGATGATCTTACCCAGACCAAGACCAGCCAATGCGGCTACAATCCCGGTGATGATGGGTATAATGAGTTGCGATTCCATGAATGTTTTGTTTTTGCTGTTTCATAATCAATCCCTTCGAAATAAATTTCATACGGGGGCAATAGTGTGTAAAGTTAGCAAAAATTAGGCAATTGACCTTTTCAGTGGCTTCCAGTGTCATCAAGAGCCCTGTCAAGCTGATTTTCAAGTCTAACCAGGCTTAATGTCAACTCCCTGTCTTCAAGTGCTGGCGCAGCTGATTGTGTATCTGATACATAGGACAATAATACCATTGCCATATAGTCTTGCATGTCTTTACCCGCATATTGAGATTTGAACTGAGCGATTTGTTCATTGAGTTTTTTGGCTGTTTTTCTTACAACTTCTTCATCTTCAGCCTTCAAGCGAATTCTGTATGTTCGATCACCTACGAGTAGGTTTACGGCAAGTAAATCTGACATTTTTGAAAATTTATTTTGTTTTTCCACAATTTATGCACTAAATTGGCATTCCGTTCCTGTGATAAAAATATATCACTATGCAAGCCAGGACAACCACTTTTAGTTTCATTGACAACCTGACTATTGAATTTGATCAGGTTGGTACTTCAGTGCTCAACTTTGCCCTTCGAAGTGAAGATGGCAAAATTTGTTGTGCTACAGAAAAAAAACTCAAACCGGGCGTTTCTTCTGTTTGCTGGGATGGTCTTAACGACCTCCCATATGGTGTTTATACCCTGGAATGTTCACAAGGAGACAATATAGTTGAATTGAAAACCGTCAAACGTGTTTAGTCATTTTCTCCCAACAATGCGATGCATCTGTCTATTTCCCGAATGTAATCACTGAGTTTTCGCACAAGTGCACTGTTGTCTGTCTTTGAATTATTGTCATCTACCTCAGACTTTACAAAGGCCATTTGAAGCATCTGTTGTTCATTTTGTTTTTTTAACGCTTCATTTTCTTTTTTCAGAATGCCGTTTTCTTTTTTGAGTTTTTCAGATTCCTTGCTCAGCAGTTTTATCCTGCCAGCAAGTAAAGCCGCTTTTTCTTCTATTCTTCTAATATGGTCACTATGTCCAGCCATTTCATTTTCTTATCTCAGCACCATGCTGTCTGCTGATTTCCTCGTTTATCTGCCTCATCATTTCATCAATCTCAGCATCTTTCAGAGTCTTTGTTTCATCCTGGAACGTAAAGTTCATGGCAATGGATTGCCGGTCTTTCCCAAGTTTTTCACTGATGAAGATGTCGAAAACACTGAAATCCTTGAGGAGTCCGATTTTTAAGCTTTTGATTGTTTTTTCAAGTTGGGCGTAAGCCAAATGCTTATCTGCAACAAACGAAAGATCCCTTGTAACGGCTGGGAATTTGGGTATCTCCCTGTATTTGATTGCATTGGACGCTGCTGCCTTGAGCCACAATTGCCAGTTGATATCTGCATACCAGACCGGATTCCTGATATCGAATTTCTTCAGCGTTTCCTGTGAAGGTTTTCCGATTACGACTACCTTCATTTTGCCTGAATTACCTGTTAATGCGTATTCAAACCGCTCAGAAGTGGTTTCTGTGAATCTTAGGTCAGTTATCCCTGAAAGTTTTGCCAAGTTTTGAAGTACACCCTTCAGGTAAAAAAGGTCTGCTTGGGCTTCAGCACTATTCCAGGATTTGCCTGCAATTTTTCCTGAGCTGAAAAGGGCGAGGTGGTCTTCTTCAAAATATTTTTCACCACTCTTCAGGTATGTTTTTCCGAATTCAAAAAGCTTTAGGTTGTCGTTCCGGTGGTTGAGGTTCCGGGCCATCGTTTGCAAACCTGTTTCGAGCATGGTCAGCCTGAGGGTATCCAGTTCTGAACTCAGGTTATTGAGCATCCTTACAGACTTTTCCAGTTCTGAAGCGGTATAATTGGCACTGTGTGTAATGGAGTTGTTCAACATTTCGTTGAATCCAAGTCCCGCCAGAGCCCCAGACAACTTTTCCCGCATCGGATAATCCGGGTTTCCGGATGAAACTGCCGGAGATATGGTTATACTTTGGGGTATTGCAATGTTATCAAAGCCGTCAATCCGCATGATTTCTTCTACAAGGTCTGCAGGTATGCCCACATCCGTTTTGTGGGAAGGGGTAAGCACAGTGATTGCATCTTGGTCTGATGCCGTTATTTCAAAGCCCATTCCGCTTAGGATGCTAATGATGGTTTCTGGCGGATAAACCTTGCCACTCATCTTCTGCACATAATCAAACCTGAGCCTGATTGCGGGCTGTTCTTTGGGAATAGGATAAATATCTGCATGATCGTTCATAATATGACCTCCTGCCAGATCTAATATAAGTGATGCAGCTTGTTTGAGGACATTGAGTGTATTGCCGATGTCAACACTTTTTTCAAAATGCATGGCTGCATCCGTTCTCAGTTGATGCCTGAATGAACTTTTTCTGATATTTACTGGGTGAAACCAGGCACTCTCCAGAAAAACTCGGGTTGTATTTGAAGTCACGCCCGACTCATTGCCACCAAAGACGCCACCCATACACATAGGATTATCGTTGCCATCGCAAATCATCAGATCCGTGGCATCGAGCTTTCTTTGTTTATCATCCAGGCCCGTGAAAAGGGTACCTGCGGGCAGGTTTTTGATCCTGACCTCATTCCCCTGAATTTTATCCGCATCGAAGGCATGCAGTGGTTGTCCGGTATCATGCAAGATGTAGTTGGTGATATCTACAATGTTGTTGATGGATCTTTGTCCGATCGCCTTCAGTCTTTGCTGCAACCACAACGGTGATTCTTGGACGGTGATACCTTCGATCAGGATGCCTGTATAACGCAGGCAGTCTGACTGGTTTTCAATGCTCACTTTAACAGGACAGGAATTTCCGGTAACCGGAATGGTTGTTTTATTTTTTATCAGCGGTTGAATCCCAAGTGATTCATGGTGATTAAGCCAGGAACAGATGTCTCTGGCTACACCCAGGTGACTCATTGCATCACTCCGGTTTGGTGTAAGTCCGATCTCAATAACATAATCCGTATAAGGCCTGAAAAGATCTGCTACAGCCAGGGCAACCGGTGTTTCTGCGGGTAGAATTTTAATACCGCTGTGGTCACTTCCCATTCCTATTTCATCATCGGCACAAATCATGCCCATACTTTCGACTCCCCTGATTTTAGCGGCACGCATGGTAAGCGGATCCCCAGAAAGTGGATATATTGTAGTTCCTACTGGTGCTACAATCACCTTTTGTCCCACAGCTACATTGGGTGCTCCGCAAACAATCTGGAGGGGGGCATCGCCACCAATATTAACCGTAGTAACAGAAAGCCTGTCTGCATTGGGATGTTTTTCAACAGTAAGCACTTCACCTGTAACCAGTCCTGCCAGTCCGCCTTTTATTTCTTCAAACTGGTCATAACTTTCAACCTCCAATCCGATGGAATTGAGAATTAAAGAAAGCTTGTCATGAGGGAGTGGCTGTTCGAAATAATCCATCAGCCAGTTGTATGAAATTGTCATAAATGCAAAGATAATATAATAGGGATAAGGGACAAGGGTGATATGGGCAGGCAGGAGGGGAAACAGCCAGGCACAAGGCACAAGGCACGAGGGGGGGAAACAGCAAGGCACGGGGCACTAGTGGAAAACCTTGTGGATAACCTGTTAGTAGGTGATGATTGCCTGTGGATATGGAGTGGATAGCCTGTGCGGATTAATGTTTTTCTAAAATTGTCATGGCCTCATGCTTTGGTGGTATATTCGCAGACCGTAAAGGGTTTATTCAATTTTTTAAAGCGGAACAATGGAGTCGACTAACCTTAACAGGGACAAAAGAGGGAGGCGGAAGGGTAATACAGAGTTCAATGCCCTTGCTTATGGTAAGATTCCGCCACAGTCGCGTGAACTGGAGGAAGCGGTACTGGGCGCAGTTATGTTGGAGCGTGCTGCATTTGATACTGTGATCAATATCCTCAAGCCAGAATGTTTTTATGTTGAGGCACACCAGCATATTTTCAGAGCAATCGTGCAATTGAATACAGATAGTAAGCCAATTGATTTGCTGACAGTTGTGGAAGAACTGAAAGGGATGGAGATGCTGGAAGCTGTTGGAGGTCCCTATTACATATCTAAACTTACCAATGCAGTTGTTTCTGCTGCAAATGTTGAAGCGCATTCCCGAATTGTTCAGGAGAAGTTTATACAGCGTGAACTCATACGTATTAGCAGTGAAATAATCACTGATGCATATGATGACGCTACCGATGTATTTGAGCTGTTGGATAGTGCAGAGCAAAAACTTTTTGAGATTGCAAATGACCAGCTAAAAAAAGAATTTGATACGCTGGAAAAGAGTGTCATGGAAACGTTGAATCGCATCGATGAAATGCGTGCACGTAATGAAGACATCACGGGTGTGCCTTCAGGTTTTCCAACACTGGATAAAACCACCTACGGGTGGCAGAAGTCTGATCTGATCATCCTGGCAGCTCGTCCTTCAGTGGGTAAAACAGCTTTTGCGCTTAACTTGGCCCGTAATGCAGCCATGCATCCAACCAAGCCGACGCCTGTTGCAGTTTTCAGTTTAGAGATGAGCTCCAGTCAGCTTGTTCAGCGGATTCTTTCCGCTGAAAGTGAGATCTGGCTTGAAAAGATTTCAAGAGGGCGCATGGAAGACCATGAGATGAAGCAGCTCTACAAGAAAGGAATTGAACCACTTGCCAATGCCAAAATGTTCATCGATGACTCTGCAGCACTCAATATTTTTGAATTGCGGGCAAAGTGCCGGCGCTTGAAAAGTATTCACAATGTTGGACTGATTATCATCGATTATCTTCAGCTGATGAGCGGTTCAAGTGATAATAGAAACTCTAACAGGGAGCAGGAGATCAGCACGATTTCCCGAAACCTGAAACAGCTGGCCAAAGAGTTACAGGTTCCGATTATTGCTTTGAGTCAGCTGAGTCGTGAAGTTGAAAAAAGGAAAGACTCGCAGAAAGTACCTCAGTTGTCTGATTTGCGGGAATCGGGTGCAATTGAACAGGATGCGGACATGGTGATGTTTCTTTACAGGCCGGATTATTATGATATTACCACCAATGACATGGGTGAAGATACAAAGGGGGATGTTTATGTGAAGATTGCCAAGCACAGAAATGGTTCGCTCGAGAATATCAAGCTCAAAGCAAAACTCTACATTCAGAAATTCGAAGAACATGAAAGTCTTGATCCATTCGGAAGGCCAGGTGAAGGTGGATTCCCGGATGGGGGAAGCTGGAAGCCGGTAAGTGAAGAAGGAGGGGCCAGACTGTACATCCAAAAAGGGAGCAGGATGAACGATGGCACATCCCAGGATATGGAAGACACACCATTTTAAAATCAGTTAGCCGTTTGACATGAGTGAATCGCCTTTGTTTTTTTGTGCCGGTTTACAGGCCGGATCAAGAGAAATACAACTTGATGAGGAAACACGCAGGCATGTGGTTACGGTGTTGCGCATGCAGCCTGGTGAAGAAATAGAACTGACAGATGGACAAGGAAATTCGTGTAAGGCCCTTATTTCTTTAGCGGATAAGAAAAAATTATTGGTTGCGCCTAAAGCATTCATTAAGCAGACGCCAGCTGATAGAACCCTTTGGCTTGGTGTTTCTCTGTTGAAAAATGCATCGAGATTTGAGTGGATGCTTGAAAAAGTTACAGAAATAGGTATTACGCATATAATCCCTCTGCTAACAGAACGTACGGCCAGGCAGCATTTTCGTCTGGAACGGATGCAGCAGATTGTTGTCAGTGCCTGTTTGCAATCAAGGCAATATCATTTCCCCCAGCTTCTTTCTCCATATTCTCTGGATCAGTTCTTGCAAACAGCATTGCCCACTTCAAAGTACATAGCGCACTGTATGTATGGAGACAAATCCCTGATACCAGGAACTGATCCGGATGCGGTATTGCTGATTGGTCCGGAAGGTGATTTTACGGCAACTGAATTGAATCAGGCGATTGAAGCAGGTTTCAAGCCTGTATCACTGGGGCCATCCAGGCTGCGTACGGAAACAGCAGGTATAGTTGGTGCAGTTTTACTTCGCGGAAATTTCCTTTAATCAGTCTTTTTGTGCCATTGGCTCGTGCAGTTTAACGGGTTTTGACTTTTTCCTGAGCCGCATGTTGAGCATTTCCACACCAAATGAAAAGGCCATCGCAAAATAGATATATCCTTTATCAATATGACTGCCGTGTACAGGTTGCAATCCTTCAAAGAAAAGGCTAAAGCCGATCATGAGTAAAAACGCCAATGCCAGCATTTTCAATGTTGGATGGCGGTGTATGAAACCGGAAATTTTTTCTGAGAAGAAAAACATAATAACCATGGCAATGACTACTGCAACAATCATGATTTCTACATGATTGGCCATTCCCACAGCGGTAATGATACTGTCGAACGAAAAAATCATGTCTATCAGGATGATTTGAGCCATGATACTGAAAAATGATGCCTGTTGCTTAGTACCATCTTGATCATGACCTCCGTCACCCTCAAGTTTTCCGTGTATTTCTTTAACCGTTTTATACAAAAGGAATAAACCGCCTGCAAACAGGATCAGGTTCCGTAAATTAAATGCATAATGTGTTCCTCTCAGATCTATCCCAAATAGTTCTTTATTGCCATTTTCCACAAGCCAGCCCAGTGCCATCAACAATAAAACCCTTGTGGTGATGCCCAGGAACATCCATAACCGCCGGGAGAGCAGTTTTTGTTCTTCTTTTAATCTCCCCATCAGTATGGAAACAAAAATGACATTATCGATTCCAAGCACAATTTCAAGTAGGGCCAGTGTTATCAGGCTTATGAGGGAGTCTATGGTTAATAAATCAGTCATTTTGTATCCTTTTTGGGGTTATGCTTTTTGCGAATTTAAGCTTTTACAAATCTTTTTAACAATACCAGGTCCTTCATAGATGAAGCCCGTCCACACCTGTATCAGTTGAGCACCGAGGTTTATTTTTTTCAATGCATCTTTACCGGTAAAGATACCGCCGCTTGCAATCAGCGGTATACGCCCTGCTGTTAACGTGGCAATTTCACCCAGAACCTTGTCTGCGTGATTTTTCAGCGGTTTGCCACTGAGTCCACCCATGCCAATTTCCTCAGCGAGGCTGGTTGAATGGGTAGAAAGGTTTTCTCTCGAAATGGTTGTATTGCTTGTTACTATGCCATCAAGCTTTATGGCTGCTGCCAGGTCGGCAATATCCTGCAATTGTCCGGATGTGAGGTCAGGTGCAATTTTCAGGAGGATTGGTTTTGGCGATGTTCTCTGCTGGTTGTTTTCCTGAAGTCTGACCAGGATCTCCTTGAGTGCTTCTTTGTCCTGCAACGCCCGCAAACCTGGCGTATTTGGTGAACTTACGTTTACCACAAAATAATCAACAACATCAAAAAGTCTATTGAAACAGATTTCATAATCTTTCCAGGCTTCTTCATTGGGCGTTTGCTTGTTTTTGCCAATATTTCCGCCAATGATGAACTGCCCTTTACCAACGAAGGATGTCATTTTTGTTGCATGCCAGTCTTCCAATCTTTTTCTTACAGCTTCCACGCCATCGTTGTTAAAACCCATCCTGTTGATAAGTGCCTGATCTGCGGATAGTCTGAAGAGCCTGGGTTTGGGATTGCCATCTTGTGGAAGGGGGGTTACTGTTCCAATTTCCACAAACCCAAATCCGAGGGTCTTTAATTCCCTCAGGTATCGCGCATTTTTGTCGAATCCGGCTCCAAGTCCTACTGGATTTCGAAACTTCAATCCACCGAAATCCCTCACAAGAAAATCGCCGGTGGGTGTAAATAATCGCTCCAGTAATTTCCGCAAGGGTGCTATGGAACAGGCTGTTTTGAGCAGGTTCATCGAAAGGTAATGAGCCTGTTCCGCTTCCAGCCTGAAAAGAATATTCCGGATTAAATTATACATGTCTGCAAAGTTAAGCGGTATGCACTTTAGGCGGAATCAATTTATAAATGACTGGTGTAACAATTCTAGAAAGAAGCGTGGAACTGATCAAACCACCAATCATCACAATGGCAAGCGGCGATATCAGTGGGTTCGTTGATATGGCGATTGGGATTAATCCTCCAATAGCAGTGAGTGTAGTCAGTATGATGGGAAGAAACCTCACTTCACCAGCTTCCCGAATTGCTTCATCCAGTCCCTTGCCTTCCATCCGCAACTGGTTGGTAAAGTCTACCAGCAGGATGGTGTTTTTCACTTCTATACCGGCAAGAGCTATGATGCCGATTGTGGCAACAAATGACAAGGAGTTTCCGGTTAGCAGTAGTGCCAGCACTGCGCCTACGATACCCAATGGAATTACAGAAAGTACAATCAGGGTGCTCTTAAATGTTCTGAATTCAAGCACAAGCACCGCAATAAAAAAGAATACGGTGATGATGATGATCTTCCCAAATCCACCGAAAGATTCATTCCTGCTTTCCAGTTCACCACCCATCTGGTACCGGTAACCAGGTGGCAGTTTCATTTTGTTCATGGCTTCATTAACCGTATTGATCAGCTCACCGTTCAATACCCCCTTTCCTGCGAAGGAGGAGACTGAAACAGTTCTGTTTTTATTGATGTGGTTGATTTGAAGCGCTGATGTTTCAAATTGCAATGTTGCTACTTCAGAAAGCGGGTAAGACCTTCCGGAAATACTGTTCACATAAAGTGTTTTCAAAGTCTGAATGCCTGGTGTTCCCTCCTGTGGTCTTTTCAATATAATAGTGAAGTCGTTGGCATTATCATCTGTTAGTTTACCTATTTCCAATCCAGCTACAGCAAGCCTTACCGCTCTATCTATGTTCACTGTTGGGATACCCAACATGCTGGCTTTTTCACGGTTAATTCTGACACGAATATCTGATTTCAAGTTTTTGATTGGGTTACTAACATAAATTGTGCCTTTTGTGTTGTTTAGCATGTTTTCAACGGTCATGGCCAGATTTCTGAGTGTGTCAAGGTTCTCGCCAAGGAGCCGAACCTCAACTGGTGCAATCACTGGCGGACCCTGTTCGAAGTTCTTTACTTCTATTTCAGCACCTGCATAAGGCGTCCATTTTTTTCTCAATGTTTCTATGATTGCCAGTTTTCTGGTTGTGGAAGTGTGCTCATCCATCTGTATAAAAAGCTGAGCATAATCAGCCTGTTCGTTTTTGGGGATTACATTGTAGTAAATTCTGGGATTCCCTTTTCCTACATTGGCTGAAACGAACTTTATTTCCGGTACAGACGCTAATTCCTTTTCAATAAGCCTTGTTATGGAATCCGTGTACCCAATACTGGATTGTAGCGGACTAAGTATATTCACAACAAATTGTGGTTTTTCTGATGCCGGGAACAGGCTAAACCCCAGAATAGGTATGAATTGCAGCGAGCCAATGAAAACTACTGCCGCAAGAACAACAGTGAGTATTGGTTTCTTGAGGGCTTTTTCAAGAATTGGTGCATAACTCTTATGTATGCCTTTTTTGAAAGCCCTCAGCATCACGTTGCCATCTGTATGTCCTTGGTAATTTTTTAAAATTCTGCTCGAGAGAAATGGCACAACGGTAAGAGAGACAATGAGGGAAGCCAGGATGGAAAAAATCACTGCCAGTGGCAAACTGCGGATGAATTCACCTGATGCTTCCGGTAAAAATACCAGTGGTATAAACGCGATGACCAGGGTTACTGTGCAGCCCAACACTGCCAATCCGATTTGGTTGGTTGCTTTCAGCGTGGCTTCGGTTCTCGAATAACCATCCCTGAGCCAGCGTTCAATATTCTCAACAACCACAATACTGTCGTCAACAAGTAGGCCAAGTGCTACTACAAATCCTACAATACTCAACTGGTTGAGGTTGAATCCAAACATGTTTAAGATTACTATCCCAATAGCCAGGGAAAGTGGTATTGAAACCATTACTACTGAGGCTGCCCTCAGCCCAAGTGGCAGCAAGGTTATCAGTACAAGCAGTATGGCTATCAGAAAGTCTTTTCCCAGACCTGCCAGCCGATTGTTAACATTTACTGCCTGGTCGAAATTGACCACCATGTCAATATTGGCCGGTAACGATTTTTTGAAATTTTCAAGTACAGGAAGGTATTTTTTCTGGGTTTTTGATATGTTTTCTCCTGCTTTCTGAGCTGCAGTAACAAATACAGCCCGGTGGCCATTCAGGCGGGTAATGTGTTTGCGTTCTGCAAATTCAAAGTGGATATTGGCTATATCCTGGAGGAGTACATTCCTACCCTGATAACTGAAAACTATCGTTTTGCTAATCTCGTCAACACCTTCAATATTGCCGCTTGTTTTGATGTTATAAGATCTGTTATTTGCAGTTATACTGCCTCCTGGAATATTGGCTATTTCGCTTTGCAGCGCCCGTATCACCATATCAGAACTGATATTGAGGTGTGCCATTTTATCCAGGTTCAGGTCGATGCTTACCTGTTGAGGAGGGATGCCATGTATGTCGGCATTTTTTAAAGCAGCAATTTTCTCCAGTTCATCCTGTAGTGACTCTGCAGTCTCTTTCATCTTGATCATCGGAGCATTGTCTGATATCAAGGCAATTTGAAGCACATTTACGGAGGTAGGAGTAACTTTCTGGACCTCTATGCGGGTAACTTCGCGTGGGAGCTCGTCTCTGATGGCATTGATTTCCCGGATCAGTTCGCTGTATTTTTCATCAACATTGCTCCCGAATTTGTATTCCACATTGATTACGGCTAGTCCATCACTAATGGATGAACGAACACGTTTGATGTTTTCGAGACTGTAAATTTTTTTTTCAATCGGGTTGATGACCAGCTCTTCCATGTCTGCAGGACTGGTACCGGGGTAAACGATGATGATGGGATACTGGGGTGAATTCATTTCAGGGTCTTCTGCCCTGGGCATGTCCATTATGGTAGTTACACCCAATACCGCAACCATCAGGAACATGATCAGGGTGAACTGGTAGTTTTTTACAGCGTAATTTGAAAGCTTCATGGTTGCCGATTAGGGTTTAATCCTGATGGGAGTGTTGTTGTTCAGATAGGCATTGCCTGCAATAATGACGTATTTGTCATTCTCCAATCCCCCTGTTACAGTGATATACTCGTTTTCGATGCTGCCAATTTCTACTGCCACTTTTTCAGCAGTTTTCATATCCCGGGTTGTAAATACAAATCCTTTACTGCCTTCCCCCTCTAGCAAAGCATCATAAGGAATCCGCCAGCCCTTTACAGCAGCAGTAGGTGTAATAACAGCTTTTCCGAAAATTCCTGCTGCTATTTTATCAGGGAGCGGACCAAGGGGTTTAATGTTAACCCAGAGCGTGCCAGTTACAGGATCAACTGCTGCAGAGCAGGATTGAATGGTTCCATCTATGTTAGTATCACCAGAAGTATTGCTGATGATTGTGGCTTCATCACCCGTTTTTATCCTGCTCCAGTCTGATTCACTGACAAATACTTTAAGAACCCAAGGAGATTTTCCAGATCCATTCACCTGAAAGATTGGCGTACCCGGACCAACAACCTGACCTTCCTGCGCTAATTTTTTCAAAACAACACCCTTGCTGCTTGCTCTTATAGCTGCATATTGTCGGTTAAATGCCGCTATCTGCAGCTGCTGCCTTGCAATGGAGAGGGCTGTTTTGCTGTTCTGGTACTGTTCCAGTGTTGCAACACTGTCTAGGTACAAGTTTTCAGCCCTTTTGAAATCACGCTGCGCTTTTTCAAGGGCTGTTTCTGCCTGGTCAACCTGAGCCTGAATTTCAGCCGGATTTAAAGTGGCCAATAATTGCCCTTGTTGCACATAATCGCCTTCTCTTACCAAAACCTGCTGGATGATACCACCAATTTTAAATGCCAGCAAAGTTTCATCTTCAGTGGTAAATTGTCCAGAGGCTTCTACTTTTTCCTTTAAAACTTCCTCTTGAACCGTTATAATCCTTACCGGAATTGTGTCGCTGTTGATTGACGCACTGTTGATTTGTTTATCCTGACAAGCCATTAGCATGCTTACCGGTAAAATTGCTGAAAACAGAAAACGATATGACATGAGATTATTTATTTTCAAGTGGAAATGATGCCTGTTCACGCTCAAGAATGGCTTCTGCAATGAATAACTTGTATTGATTGATATTGACCAAAAGGCGGGATTGTATAACCTGATTTCTGGCATCCAGCGTTTCAAGGTAGCTGTTGACGCCTTCTTTGAATCCCTTATCTATTAGCCGCTGATAGGCTGATGCTGCTGCATTTTGTTTGTTGGCGGCTTGAAGATTGGCAAAGGCTGTTTCTAGTCCATTCCAAGCAGCTGACTGGCTGATCTGCAGCAATGCTTCGGTTTCTGCATATTTGTTGCCTGCAGACACAATATCGAGTTTGGCTTGTTTAATTTTACGGATATTTCTTTTTCCATTGAAAAGGGGCATATCTACTTGCAAACCTGTGATATAATATGCTGATTTGTTGTTGAATTTCCATTCAGAAGATTGTGTTCCCAATTGAAGAAATCCGTTGATTTTCGGAATGCTGAATTTTTCTTGCATGTTAAGCAGGTTATTGCTGATGTTGATGTTTTCTTTGAGCAAGCTCAGTTCTTCCCGATTCGCATTCCATTCCTTCTTTGCCTGCATGTTTGAGTTCAGCTCGAATCTTGTTGTATCAACTACGATTTCACTGTCTTTGTGCCTGTTCAGCAGGAAATTGAAATACATGCCTGCTGTTTTGACTTGGTTTAGGGCTTCGTTTTGATGAGCCTTGAGCTGACTGATTTCACTTTCAGAACGGAGTATGTAAGCTGCCAATCCCTTTCCGTTTGCTAGCAGTTTTTCATTGGCTTTTTTTCCAGCTTCAGCCAGTTCCAGGGCCTGATTGTAAATGGATACTGCTTCTTTAGCAGAAAGGTAGTTGTAGTAGGCCGTCTTTACCTGCAAAATTAATTCACGCTTGTAGAGGAGCATGTCTGTTTTTTGCATGGATGTTTGAATGGTATGGATTGTTTTATTGTATTGCAGGTCAGTATTCAAAATGGGGATTACAGTTGCAACTTTTATATCATAGAAATTTTGAGGGAGGAAGTAAGTTTCTGCATTCTTAATTGGGGGGAAAGCGTTTGAGGAAGTCAGTTTATTGAGTGTATTATAAACCGGGTTCAGAAGGTCTCCAACCGGCAGTGCAATGCTCCTTCCACCTTCGCCAGTTTGGTAACCCCCTTGTAAATTGATTGATGGCCAGAAAAGGCTTTGGGCAGACTGCAAAGCAAGCAAGGATTTTTCCAAACTGATGTTTTTTTGTTTCAGGGCAAGGTTATTGTTGAAGGCGGAATCAATGTAGCCTTCGAGAATGGATTGCGAGCGGACTGTACCTGATACAATCAGCAAGGATTGAAATAAAAAAGTATAAATGATAAACCGCATATGCATAAATGAAATATATTGAATCAGTTGGTCATTTTTTGGATGTTTCTACTGACTTAACAAGCCAATCGAGCGCACTGTGCATGGTCTGCACTACATTGTCTGCATCCACCAGTTTTTCAAACCTTTTGCATACCCTCAATGAAACCAATCCGTGCACCATTCCCCAGACTGCCATGGCAATTGAATCTGTATCGCCTTCCTTAATCATTCCCTGCTGAAGGCAGTCACGAATAATCCCCTTTAGTTGCTCCAATGTCTGGTCACCATTATTCCAATCGGTATTGCCCATGCTTGCCAGGCGCTCCATGGGAGCTGCCTGATTGAACATGAGGTCGTAGTAGGCAGGATGTTCTATACCGAATTTTATATAGTTTTCACCCATACGGTGCAACCGCTCGAGGGGATTTTGAATGACATTCAGGTTGTTGTTCATTTTTGCCATCTGGAGGAAGCCAAGCTCACAGAGTTCAAAGAGGAGGTGGTTTTTGTCCTTGAAATAGAGATATATCGTGGTGGGAGAATACGCAATTATTTCGGCAATCCTTCTGATGCTCAGGCGTTCCAGTCCCTCTTCTACAAAGACTTTTAAGGCGGCGTCTAATATGAGACGCCGGAGTTCCTCTTTCCGTTTTGTTTTTCTTGTGTTTAAGACCATTTTTGTTCGCCACGCAAATGTACTTAACAGTGTTAAGTTTTGTGTTATTTTTTTATAACCATATTATAAACTCTCTTTTTAAAGGGGGCATTTATTTCTTAATTTAGAGGTATAAAGAATAGCTATGCAAGAGGCGTTTATTGTAGCGGGATTGAGAACAGCGGTAGCGAAAGCCAAAAAAGGAGGGTTCCGATTTACCCGACCAGACGATCTGGCCATAGAAGTTGTACAGGGATTGATGCAATCTATTCCCCAGTTAGACAAATCCAGGGTTGATGATGTGATTGTAGGCAACGCTGTTCCGGAGGCTGAGCAGGGTTTACAGGTGGGCAGGATTATAGCTGCACGTGCACTCGGACATCAGGCTCCAGGTGTAACGGTTAATCGTTATTGTGCATCCGGACTGGAGTCCATTGCAATTGCAACTGCTAAAATACGATCAGGTATGGCCGATTGTATCATTGCAGGCGGGGTAGAGAGTATGTCGTTTGTTCCATTGGCTGGCTGGAAGGCAGTCCCCTCATTCGCCATTGCCAGTGACGAGCCTGATTATTACCTGAATATGGGATTAACAGCGGAAGCTGTGGCCTGTGAATATGGGATTTCCCGCGCCGACCAGGATGTATTTTCGCTGGCGTCTCATCAAAAAGCAGCAAATGCCATAACACAGGGACATTTCAAATCTGGCATTTTGCCGGTTACTGTGAGTGAAGTGTATCTTGATGAATCAGGGCGTAAGGGAAACCGTTCATTTGTAGTGGACACCGACGAGGGTGTGCGCACGGATACATCACTCGAAAGCTTGGCAAAGCTGAAACCAGCTTTTGCCCAAGGGGGAACTGTGACTGCTGGAAATGCCTCACAGATCAGTGATGGTGCAGCATTTGTAGTGGTTATGGCCGAGCATATGGTCAAGGAGCTCGGCATTAAACCTATTGGAAGACTGGTGCATGCAGCTGTGGCAGGTGTTAACCCAAGGTTGATGGGGATTGGTCCTGTTGAAGCCATTCCAAAGGCATTGAGGCAATGTGGTATGCAGCTGGATCAGGTTGATTTGATAGAGCTCAATGAAGCATTTGCGGCGCAGTGTTTGGCTGTGATACGTCAATTGGAACTTGATTCGAACAGGGTTAACATAAATGGTGGCGCAATTGCACTCGGACATCCTTTGGGATGTACGGGAGCCAAGTTAACTGTTCAATTGTTGGGAGATCTGAGCAGACTCAGGAAAAAATACGGCATGGTTTCTGCTTGTGTTGGGGGTGGCCAGGGAATAGCAGGTATTTTTGAGCATTTTAACTAATTGCAATATTGTTGCAAAAAAATTTGCAATACTGTTGCAAATAATGATTATTTTCTTAGATTTGACCTTCAATTGCATCCATGAGGTCATTGCTGCTTTTAGTGTTTACAATTTCTTTTTCGTCTCGGGTAGCAGGGCAGTGTATTCTGCGTATTTCAGGGGTGGTAAAGGATGCAGATACCCGTATTGTTCTTCAAGGGGCCACTGTAACTTTAGCAGAACTTAAGCTTACTGTTCAGACAGATAGTTCAGGCAGCTATGTTTTTTCAGGAGTTTGTCCGGGCGACTATACGCTTCTGATAACCCATGCGGATTGTCAGGCTATGTCTTTTCATTTCCATCTGAAAGAGGATCATATTCAAAATGCGCAGCTCTCGCATACTGAGAACGTGTTGAAGGAGGTTGTGGTGGTGGGAACTGCCGGTGTTCGAAATGTAGGGATGACAGGAGAGCTCAGGGGTCGGGAGTTGGCATCAACCCGTGGATTGTCTCTCGGCGAATCATTGCAGCGCATAACAGGTGTTTCAGTCTTGCAAACCGGTAACAATATTTACAAGCCGGTCATTCAGGGATTGCACAGCAGCAGGGTGCTTATTTTAAATAACGGAATCCGGCAGGAAGGTCAGCAGTGGGGTAGTGAACATGCGCCTGAAATAGATCCTTATGTTGCCAACCGGATAACCGTTATCAAAGGTGCATCCTCTGTGAGGTATGGTGGTGATGCGATAGGTGGTGTTGTTTTGGTTGAACCAAGGTTGTTGCAATATAATCCGGAGTTGAATGGCGAATTGAACCTGGCTGCATTTTCCAACAACCGTCAGGGAGTTTTATCCGCCATGTTTGAAGGGGGGCTGGATAAATCTGGTCAGAATGCATGGCGGTTACAGGGAACTGTTAAGCGGGGTGGAAATGCCAAGACGCCTGCCTATTGGCTACAGAATAGCGGTGTGGAAGAGTTTAACATGTCTGCTGCAGCGGGATGGAAGAAAAAGGAAAAGGGACTTGAGCTTTTTTACAGCTTGTTTAATACCAGACTTGGAATTTTTACGGGCTCCCATATTGGTAATTTGACCGACCTGGAAAACATTATCCGAAACGGAGAGCCACCAGCATATATCCGCGATGCTGCATTCAGTTATCAGCTTGATCGTCCCTACCAGGCTGTGCAGCATCAGTTGTTTAAAGTGAGGGCATTTACTGAAGAGACCGGTAAAAACAGGCTGAGTCTTACACTTTCAACACAATATAATATACGAAAAGAATTTGACATAACCCGCACGGAGAGAGATAACCCGCAACTGGAACTGAATCTGCTTACTGCGATGGCTGATCTGGTATGGGAGCACTTCAAACACAAGAAAATAAGGGGTTCGATGGGCTTTAATACCATGTATCAGCGCAATGATATCAATTACCGGTATTTTGTTCCGAATTATTCATCGCTGGACTTGGGTATCTGGGCTGCAGAGCGGCTGCAACTCGATAAATGGCAGTTTGAGATGGGGCTGCGATATGACTACAGAAACAGGTACGGTATTACCGATAACGACAAAGCGCCGTTTGACCGTTTAATGGGGAATGCACTGGTATCTGGTGAGCCATACGGGAACCGCATTTTTTCCGGACTTTCCGGCACTAGTGTTGCCGCTTATCAGGTAAACAGCTACCTGCGAGCTTCAATGACTTTTGCCAGTGCCTGGCGTTCTCCCCAGGTCAATGAACTGTTCAGTAACGGACTGCACCATGGTGCAGCCCGTATCGAAAAAGGTGATCCTGCCATCAGCACTGAACGTGCATACAGTATTTTGGCTAACCTTGTTTTTAACAAGGAGAAATGGGATGTAGAAGCCGGAATATACAACAAGGAGATAAGCGATTTTATTTACCTAAAGCCAGTGTATCCTGCATTGTTAACCATACGAGGAGCATTCCCTGCATTTCTGTATGCGCAAACAGATGCGTCACTTTCGGGTGCTGATATTTCAATTGGCTATGCTTTAAACAAACACTTTAAGACAAAGGTTAAAAGTTCCTTATTGCGGGCTTATGACAAATCTGCAAAAACATGGCTGATCCAAATGCCAGCAGATCGCTATGAGGCAGAGATGGAATACCTGTTTGTAGATGGCAAGAGGTTTAAAAATCAGTCGCTTCGGGCATCATTTCAGCATATCACCCAGCAAAAAAGGGTACCGCCAACAGGTAATATAAAAGTGAAGAATGCCAGTGGCGTTGAAGTCATGCAGTCTGATTACATGATGCCCCCACCTGCATATAGTTTGGTCAATCTCGAATATTTCACATCCTTAGATCTCTTCGATACAAGAATTGAATGCATTCTTGGCGTCAACAATCTTTTGAATGCATCCTATAGGGATTACATGAATGCATTCCGGTATTTCGCCCTGGATCGCGGCAGGAATATATCCTTCAAATTCAAAATACCTTTTTAGCTACATCACTTTTAAATATAACAATTATGAAAAGAACACAGATCGTTATCAGCATGATGCTTTTGGTTTTTATGGGATTGCAGGGTTGCAAAAAAGACAAGGTCGATCCGAACGAGGAAGAGTTGATTACAACAGTAAGGGTGAAGCTTACTGAATCCGGTACCAATACCCAATCTGTTTTTGAATTCAGGGATCTCGACGGAGATGGCGGAGCTGCACCATCCAAATTTGATCAGATTGTTCTGACACGCGGTAAAGTTTACAGCTGTACCCTTGAAGTTTTGAATGAGAGTGTGTCTCCTGCAGACAATATCACTAATGAGATACTGGCTGAAGCCAATGATCATGAGTTCTTTTTTCAAGTAACAGACGCACTGGTTGCAGTTTCTAACTTGAGCAAGGATGGTAAGGGGTTGCCACTTGGGGTAACATCTACATGGACAGCTGCTGCAACAGCAGGCACAGGAACAGTCAATATAACGCTCAAACATAAACCCGGTATCAAAGCAGCAGGGGATTCCTTTGCAATTGGAGACACAGATATTTCACTTGATTTCTCGCTGAGGGTCCAGTAGCATTTAGGATTCAGGTAGGGATATTTCGAAAGGGGGAATCCATAAGCATGACTTGATATGAATAGCAAGTTAATGAATTAGTTTTGCGGGATGGAAATATCAATAACCACTCCCGCATTACTTTTTCCAGCCATCAGTTTATTGTTACTGGCATACACCAACCGATTTCTGGCTATTGCCAGTCTGGTTAGGAAGTTGTTTGATGAGTATATCCATTTCAAAAACAAAAAGAATCTCCTCATTCAAATAAAAAGCCTGCGGAAACGGTTGAATTATATCCGCTTCATGCAGGCTTCAGGGGTGTTTAGTTTTCTCTTGTGCGTGGCTTGTATGTACTGCATTTACAACAGCTGGACAACCCTTGCCAATACGCTATTCGCTACGAGTCTGATTGCATTACTTGTATCTCTTGTTTTTTCACTCATTGAAATCTTCCAAAGCACCAACGCCCTTGAAGTATTGCTCAGTGAAGTGGAAGATCTCGGAAGACATGATTAAATCCACCACCCCGTCTCCAGACACTCGCTTTGCTCGGTCTGGATCCACCCCTCCTGGCCAGGAGGGGAATTATTAAATATTATAAGGAACACAGGTTGATAATTGTGCCCAGCCTTCGGCAGGTAAACTCTTCCCTTGTCACTCTTCCCTTGTCACTCTTCCCTTGTCACTCTTCCCTTGCCACTCGTCCCTTGTCACTCTTCCCTTGTCACTCGTCCCTTGTCACTCGTCCCTTGTCACTCTTCCCTTGCCACTCGTCCCTTGTCATTAACCTACTTCCTCTCCCCAATCTGCTGCCTCCACATGGCGTAATACAGACCTTTATCATCCAGGAGCTGTTGGTGCGTGCCCGTTTCAACGATTTCACCTTTTTCCAGCACATAAATCCGGTCTGCATGCATGATGGTACTCAACCGGTGTGCAATGAGCAGGGTAATCTGTTCTTTTCTGGAAGAGATGGCACGGATGGTTTCTGTAATTTCTTCTTCAGTGATAGAGTCAAGTGCCGAGGTAGCTTCATCAAACAAAAGCACTTTTGGGTGACGAAGTAATGCCCTGGCGATGGATATCCTTTGTTTCTCTCCACCTGATAATTTTAGTCCACCTTCACCAATCACACTATTTACGCCATTTTCAGCCCTTTGCAAAAGAGACTGACAGGAGGCTTTGTCGAGTGCGGACTGAACCTCTTCATCCGTTGCCTGTGGGTTCACGAAAAGGAGGTTGTCTTTGATGGTACCGGAGAAAAGTTGGGTATCCTGCGTCACAAAACCAATTTGTTTTCTCAGGTCTTCGAAGTTGATTTCGTTTTCATCCAACCCATTATACAGTATTTTTCCTTCCTGTGGTCTGTACAGTCCAACCAATAATTTCATCAATGTGGTTTTACCCGAACCGGAAGGGCCAACAAAAGCAACTGTTTCGCCTTTGTTTACATTGAAGCTTATGTTTTCAATGGCTTTTTGTTTTGCAGTGAGGTGCTGGAAGCTGATTTGCTGGAACTGCAGGGTTTCTATATCTCCGAGGTGAACAGGGTCACTCGGGATTTTTTCCGGCTCTTTTTGCATCAGGTTGTGGTAATTCGCAATAGATGCTTCGGCTTCTCGGTAGGATAGGATGATGTTGCCTATTTCCTGAAGCGGACCGAAGATGAAGAAGGAGAAGAACTGCATGGTTACCATTTCATGTGGTTGCATGGAGTCTTTAAATACGAGCCACATGAGGAGGAACAGAATTACCTGACGTAGGGTATTTACCAGTGTTCCCTGCAGAAAGCTGATGCTGCGGATCCTTTTCACTTTAGTCAGTTCCAGTCCGAGTATCTTGTAGGTATCTGCATTCAGGCGCTTAACTTCCTGCTGGGTAAGTCCGAGGCTCTTGACCAGTTCAATGTTTCTCAGGCTTTCTGTTGTTGTGCCCGCGAGTGATGTGGTGCTGCTAACAATTTTTTTCTGGATGATTTTCACCTTTTTACTCAGTGCATTGGTTCCCCATGAAAGCAGGGAGATGCCCAACACATAGGCAACGGGAACAGACCAGTGTATGTAAACGGATGCATATACAAAAACAAAAACTACGCCCACAACAATTGCAAAAAGGGCATTGACGAAGTAATTGATAAACTTCTCCGTGTCTGTTCTTACTTTGGTTAGTACGCTGAGGGTTTCGCCGCTGCGCTGGTCTTCGAACTCCTGGTATGGAAGTTTCATGGCATGTTGAAGTCCGTCTGTAAAGATTTTCGCCCCGAATTTCTGTATGACTACGTTGGCGAAGTAATCCTGCATATTTTTGGCAATTCGGCTAACCATGGCTGTGCCCATCGACATCAGCAATAATAAAACAGTAGCAGCAAAGAACTCATCCCAGCCAAAAGGTGAACCGTTTTCCTGCCTGGTGTTGATATCCTGAGACAGTTTGATGATTTTACCGAAAATGATGGGGTCTATCAAAGAGAATACCGTATTGGTAGTTGCCAACAACATGGTAAGTGCGATTAGTCCCTTATAGGGCTTCAGGTAACCGTAAAGTAGTTTCATATGGCAAGATTACGCCAAAAACCATGCCAATGTTTAAACTTTGATGAACTTTATCAGCTTTTTTTAACAACCCAGCGGATCATTTCTTTCCAGGTAGTTTTTTTGCCATACATCAGGATTCCCGTACGGTATATTTTACCAGCCAGCCAGGTTGTTAAAATGAAACCACCTATAAGGGTTAGCATGGATAAGCCAAGTTGCCAGTAGGGCACTGTTGTAGGCACACCAAATGGGATTCTGCCCATCATGATGATGGGTGAAGTAAAGGGGATGATGCTCGTCCAAATCGCAAGCGGACTGCCAGGATTGGCCAGTACAGATTGTAAGATGACAAACGAAAAAATGATGGGCATGGAAATGGGCAGCATGAGCTGTTGTGCTTCCTGTGGGTCTTCATTGATGACACTGCCAACAGCGGCAAAGAGTGAAGCGTAGAACAGGTATCCGCCGAGGAAATAGAACAGGAAGCAACTGATGATCAATACCCAGTTGGCGCCTTCCACCAAAGTTGACTGTGCTTCTAGGATTTTCATGGCTGCAGGGTTGCTGGAAGCCACTGTTCCCATGGCCTGACCGCTTTGTTGCATAGACTGGAATTCCTGATAGCTTTCTGCAGGGATGAAGGCCGCCAATGAACTGGAAATGGCCAGCATGAGTCCGATCCAGAGCAGCAGCTGTGTGAGTCCTACGCCGGCTATGCCAATTATTTTACCCAACATCAGCTCAAATGGCTTGCAGGAAGAAACAATCACTTCTGCGATTCTGTTTGTTTTTTCTTCAGCAACACCACGCATTACCATGGCACCAAAGATGAACATAGTCATGTAGATCAGCAATCCACTGCCAAAGCCAATGCCGTAAGCCAGACCTGCGTTAGCTTCTTTGGATTCGCCGGCTTCATCAGAAACCATGTTTTTCAAGGAAACATTGGCTTCTGACGCGTCAGAGATAGAGTCAAGCGTGGATTTCTGAATTCCTTTTTCAAGCAGCAGTTTGTTTTCAAGTGCTTTATTGAGTTGTCTTTCGATATAGCGGCTAGACTCAAAACCAAGTTGCTCTGACGAATAGAGTTCGGCATTTATTTTACCATCTTCGAAGGTGGGATAGAGGACGCCATTGAACGACTTTTCTTTGTAATTCAGGGAATCTATGCCTCCAGGGAAACTAAAGATCACCCTGTCGCTGTCGCTTTTCAGGTGTTCTTGCAGAAAGCCCGGATCATTGACAACAGCAATGCTGGTTGTTTCCCGAGATGTAGCGGCAAAATATGCTGAGCCGCCTATGAATACGATAAAAATGACTGGCATCAAAAAGGTCATCAACAAAAAACGTTTGTTTTTGACCCTGGTGATGTATTCCCTTTGTATGATAAGTAAAACCTTGTTCATGTGAATGATGTTGGATGTGATCAATGCTGAAACTGTCTGGCTTCCGGGGTGCCCTGCACCAGCCGGATGAAAATGTCATTGAGCGAAGGGAGTACCTCGTGGAAGGAGCGGATGTTCAGCCCTTTGTTGATGAAATACTGGATTACATCATTGTTGGTAAATCCTTCGTTGATCTGAATTTTAAGCTGGTTTGATGCAGCTGATTTCAGGTTGAAGAGGTGAATGGCAGTGTGTTCAGGTAATACCGGCTGATCAAATCCTATTTCGAAGATATTTTCCTTGAAATCTTGTTTCACCTGTGTTACAGTTCCGTCAAGGATTTTCTGACCTTTGTTTACAAGTACGATCTGGTCACATATTTCTTCTACCTGTTCCATCCGATGGGTGCTGAAAATAATGGTTGCACCAGCTTTGGCCAGGTTGAATATCTCATCCTTGATCAGGTTGGCATTCACTGGATCCAGTCCGCTGAACGGCTCATCCAAGATGATGAGTTTCGGGTTGTGCACTACGGTGGTTACGAACTGCAGTTTCTGGCTCATTCCTTTGGAGAGGTCTTCCACTTTTTTATTCCACCAGGATTCCATCTGGAATTTAATGAACCAGGATTTGATATTTTCCATGGCTTCCTTTTTGGAGAGTCCCTTTAGTTGGGCCAGGTAAAGCACCTGTTCGCCAATTTTCATTTTTTTGTAAAGTCCCCTTTCCTCAGGCATGTATCCAATCAGTCCATTGTCTCGCAACGGCTCAAAAGGGTTTCCGTTCAATGTAATGTTGCCTTCATCCGGCAGAAAGATACCGGTAATCATGCGCAGCAGGGTTGTTTTACCTGCACCATTGGGGCCAAGTAGTCCGAATACAGATCCCTGGTTGATGGAGAAGCTGATGTCATCCACTGCTTTTTGTCCTGAAAAGTTTTTTTTCAGTCCGTTTATTTTGAGAATTTGTTCCATGTCAGTAGTTAGAACTCGAAAATTACGTTGAAAATCAGACACTTTTATAAGAAAATGATAAGTGGTTGGATACTTTTTGTCCATCCATGGCAGCACTTACAATTCCGCCGGCATAGCCTGCACCTTCGGCGCAGGGGAATAGGTTTTGAATTTGCGGATGCCTGAGTGTTTCCGGGTCGCGCGGTATCCTTACAGGCGATGAAGTTCGGCTTTCCGGTGCTATGAGGATGGCTTCTTCGGTGAGGTATCCCTTCATTTTCTTCCCGAATTGCTTGAAAGCGTCCCGAAGCGTGGCACTTATAAATCCAGGTAATACTTCATGCAGGTTAACCGGATTGACGCCCCGGAGGTATGAGTTTTCGGGCAGTGATGAGGATGAGCGGTTCATCACAAAATCTGTCATGCGTTGCGCTGGTGCAACGAATCTTCCTCCGCCGGCTTCATAAGCTTTGCGTTCTACCGATTCCTGAAAATCGTGCATCGCTAGCGGGCTAGCCATTTTTTTAAGGTCTGTCTGCTCCACCTGTACCACCATGCCAGAGTTGGCGAAGGTGTTATTGCGTTTACTCGGACTCCATCCGTTTACTACCAGGGCTTCCTGGCTTGTTGATGCTGTTGCGATGATGCCACCTGGACACATACAAAAAGAAAAGGCGCCTCTGCCCCGGACCTGTTCTACCAGTTGATAGGCAGCAGGGGGGAGGTGCGGATCTCTGGTTGTGTTAAGCGGACAGTGATACTGGATGGAGTCGATCAATGTCTGCGGGTGTTCGATGCGCACACCCATGGCAAAAGGTTTGGGTTCTATCAGGATATTTTTTTGTGCCAAGAGTACAAAAATGTCTTTGGCTGAATGGCCCGTTGCGAGAATCACCGATAGGCCTTCAAAACGGTTTCCATTGGCGGTGATGACTGCTTTGATGCGGTTGTTTTCTAGTTGGAAGTCGGTTACCCTCTCCTGGAAATGCACTTCACCCCCCGATGCCATGATTTGTTCACGCATTGCTTGGATGATGCCTGGCAGTTTATTGGTGCCGATATGGGGATGAGCGGTGTACAGTATGGAAGGGTCTGCACCGAACTGAACAAAGAGCTGCAAGATTTTATCGATATTGCCCCGCTTATTGCTTCGGGTATAAAGTTTACCATCACTGTAGGTACCGGCACCGCCTTCACCAAAGCAATAGTTGCTATCATCGTCCAGAATACCTTCCCTGTTCAGCGCAGCCAAATCCCTGCGCCTGTCGCGCACATTCTTACCCCTTTCCAGGATCACCGGTTTGATGCCCTTTTCGATCAGCTCTAGGGCTGCGAATAGTCCTGCCGGACCAGCCCCTACAATAATAACCCTTTCTGCATCAGGCTTCAGGGCAGGGAAGTTTACCTGCGGATAGGAGGATTCTGTGTATGGTTCATCAATATAGGCATTGACCTTCAGGGTGAACAATACATTTCTTCTCCGTGCATCGATGGATTTTTTCAATATCCTGAAGCCGGTTATAGCGGAGGGATTCCTA
>Ga0208787_1000064_pt1 | contig 47349 bp, 46 predicted proteins | sample Wag4_2014_7_11_FD_187362 | JGI IMG/M metagenome (GOLD analysis project Ga0208787, IMG submission 187362) | Fresh water microbial communities from Ohio, USA - Utica-2 Time Series HT 2014_7_11 (SPAdes) (version 2) | ecosystem: Environmental > Aquatic > Freshwater > Water tank | place: USA: Ohio...
GTAAATTAGCTGGGATAGACCAAAGAGTTATCTGCCCACTAAATCCAGCAATGAGTCCTGCTGTAGAAATTTGTGCAGATAGTGCAACGGCAATTAAAATAGAAAATGATTCAGGAATTCTTGGAACAAATTCTGAAATCTTGTTTGCAAAAGGTCTGGTAAAAACTAATAAACCTGCTGTTGCAAATACTGAGAGACAAAAACCCCAAGAGACTGCCAAATTTGGATCCAAAAGTAACGCAACACATATTGTCGTCACAAGAGCCGAAATTCCATGTCTCCTTGTTCCGGTGAAAAGACCAAGCAGAGATATGGCTCCCATCAAAGAGGCTCGAACAACACTTGGTTCGGTTCTTACTAGAAGGGCAAAAATGATTAAAACAAATAATCCAGTCATTATCTGTTTTCTTATTGTGAATTTAATTTTTTGACATAGCCAAATGATTGCTAATAAGAGAATTGCAATGTTTCCACCACTTACTGCAGTTAGATGAGTTAGACCACTATTTTTCATATCTTGACTTAAGGACAATGATTGATTTCTGGTGTCGCCTAAAATTAATCCTGGTAGAAGTTCACGGGCATCGCCCGAAAGCGATGTCGTTATCTCTAAGAAATTACTTCGCACTTTGTTGATTGCTTTGTCAAATAAACTTGCTTCTTTTAAAATCAAATATTCTTCTACCTGTAGTGAATAGGCTATATTTTGAAAGTTATACGCACTAATTTTGCCTTTAACTAAAAGTTTTGTACCGAAATCAACTTTGTCATCGAATTTGCCTAATTCAATCTTTATCTTTGACTTATAATTAATCCTTCTAGGATCTTCGATTCCTACTTCCTCAAGACGAATTGATTTAGCAATTACAAAGTCACTATCCTCTTCTCTGTAAATGCCAATATTTCTGCCCATTTTTTTGTTTAAGTCCGAAATGACTTTCACTTCCATGATTACAGGAATCCCTGGTGTTAAATCGGGAATCTGGGTATTTGTGGTTCGTGAGAAAGCACTAAGAAATGTAACAAGAATTACAAATAGATGAATAATATTCAATTTCTTAAAATAATTAAAGATAAGAACTACTGCAACTAATAATGCAACGAGAACGTATTTACTAGTAATCGTTAAGAGTGAAACAGTCCAAATTATTATTGCAAAAGGTAAAAATCTAACATCAATATCTAGACGCAAGATTTAGCGCTGATCGTTGAATATTTCGATTTTCCAATACCGCTAACCTCGCTTAACTGCTCTACAGATTTGAATCCTCCATTCGACTCTTTCCAGTCGATTATTCGTTGCGCTAAAACTGGCCCTACCCCAGGAAGTGAATCTAATTCGCTCAAAGTTGAAGTATTTAGATTTATACACCCATTTGTTTTCTTTGCGTTATTACTCGTTTGTTTAGAATTTGGATTTGAGTTACTACTAAAGTCAATTTGTTCGCCATCTGTTATTAGCCTTGCTAGATTGTTGTCGCCAATTTTCCCATTTTTAGCTAGCCCGCCGGCTTTTTCTAAAGCGTCAATTACTCGTGATCCACTAGGTAATGTAAATACCCCAGTTTTTATTACATCGCCTGACACGTAAACCACTACTTCAGATAAAGCTATATTTTCTTGATCTATTTGTTCAACTGACTCTGACGCAGGAATAATCAAATCCGATTGCTCATTAACTCTAATCTTGGAATTCCACCAATACATGCCAGAAAAAAATGCAGATAGCAAAAGGATTAATGAAATAGTTCTAAGATTTCTTGGAGATATTTCAAATCTCCAATTAGCGTGGGTTGGAAGATTTTCAATCTTTTTTGCAGGCTTTAGATTCTTTTTAGCTATCTTGATTAACTTCTCAACAACTTCATCTTTATCTAATTCAGACATTAGATAATTATGGGATTACAACCTAAGTTTAATGTTTTTGTATCTACTTACTGTGGAAAACCGGGTGTTGTGGATTACTCAGGAACGATATTAACTAATTTTGGAGCACGAACAATTACTGTTCTGATGGCTTTTCCATCTAAGATTTTGACAACATTTGGTGACTCCAGGGCTAATTTCTCCAACTCTTCGGAGGAAATATCTGGGGAGACGTCTAATCTTGCTCTTAATTTTCCAGATACTTGCACAACACATACAACTGAATCTCTAACTAGAAGTTTTGGATCAACTTGTGGCCATCCTGCTTTTGAAACAAGTTCTTTGTGACCAAGTATTTCCCACATTTCTTCTGATGTGTATGGAGCAAACAAAGACAAAATAATGGTGATTGCTTCAACAGCTTCTCTGACTGCTGGATCTTTCGGTCCACAACCTGTATCAATAGCTTTTCTAGTCACGTTTACTAGTTCCATTGTTCTGGCAATAACCACATTGAATCTGAATGATTCGATCAAAGTTGTAATTTCAGCAATAGTTCTATGTGTTGCTTGACGAAGCGTTAACTCACCTTTTTCAAAATCTTCATCAACTTGCGAAGTTACATCTTTAGCTAAACGCCAAGCTCTTGCTAAAAACTTCTTTGAACCACCTGGGGAAACTTCAGCCCAATCAATGTCATCTTCTGGTGGACCTGCAAAAACCATAGTTAAGCGCACAGCATCAACACCAAATTCTGCGATTTGTTCGCCTAAATCAACCATGTTTCCTTTTGATTTACTCATAGCGGCACCATCAAGAATTACTTGACCTTGATTTAATAATGCTTTAAATGGTTCGTTGAAATCAACCAAACCTAAATCGTTTAATACTTTTGTGAAAAATCTTGAATAAAGCAAATGTAAAATTGCGTGTTCCACTCCACCGACATATTGCTCGACTGGTAACCAACGTTTTAGTTGGGCCGGATCAAAGGCTTTAGTTGCATCATGAGCGGATGGATAACGTAAGTAATACCAGGAAGAATCGACAAATGTATCCATAGTGTCACTATCTCTTTGAGCATCACTGCCACACTTTGGACATTTTGTGTTGACCCAACTTGTTGCTGCAGCTAATGGAGAAGTTCCCTTAGGAGCAAGTTGATCTCCTGCTAAATCTGGTAATCGAACTGGTAACTCAGATTCTTCAACTGCAACTTCACCGCATTTTGGGCAATGAATGATTGGAATTGGGGCTCCCCAATAACGTTGACGAGAAATTAACCAATCACGCAAACGGAAATTAACCGCACCTTTTCCTTGCTTGTTTTTTTCAAGAATTTCATTAATCTTCTTAATTGCTGAAACTTTGTCTAAACCATCTAATGGTCCTGAATTAATTAATTTGCCATCGCCAGGTGTTGCTACCCCTGTTGATGCAGGATCTTCTTCCCCAGTTTCAACGACTACTTGGATAGGTAATTTGAAAGCTTTTGCAAAATCTAAATCTCTTTGATCGTGTGCTGGAACTGCCATAATTGCACCAGTTCCATAATCAGCTAATACATAATCTGATGCCCATACTTGGATCTTTTGTTGGGTTACTGGATTTATGGCATAGCGACCAAGGAAAACCCCAGATTTAGGTCTATCTGTCGCAAGTCGTTCTATATCGGTAGCTTTTCTTACTTCTTGAATGTAATTGTTAAGTTCTGTTTTCTTTTCATCTAGAACTAACTCTTGAGCAAGTTTAGAATCTGCCGCAACAACAAAAAATGTAGCTCCAAATAATGTATCTGGTCTTGTAGTAAAAACTGTTACCGGTTTTTTAATTCCTTCAACCTGAAAATCTACACAAGCACCTTCAGATTTACCGATCCAATTCTTTTGCATGGTCAAAACTCGTTCTGGCCATTTACCTTCAAGTTGTTCCATGTCATCAAGAAGTCTTTGAGAATAATCTGTGATTTTGAAGTACCACTGTGTTAATTCTCTTTTCGTTACAACAGCACTACATCTTTCACATGCTCCTGCTACTACTTGCTCATTTGCTAAAACTGTTTGACAAGAAGGACACCAGTTGACATTGCTTGCTTTTCGATAAGCCAAACCTTTTTTGTATAACTGTAAAAAGAGCCATTGAGTCCATTTGTAATATTCAGGATCTGATGTATGAAGTCTGTGCGACCAATCAAAAGAAATTGCATAACGCTTAAATGATTCTGCTTGAGTTTCAATATTTGCATAAGTCCACTTAGCTGGATTTTCACCACGTTTAATTGCAGCATTTTCTGCAGGCAAACCAAATGAATCCCAACCAACTGGATGAAATACGTTGTAACCTTTTTGAAAGTAATATCTGGAAACAACATCACCAATTGCAAAAGCTTCAGCATGGCCCATGTGTAAATCACCAGATGGATAAGAAAACATATCCAAAACATAAATTCTTTTACGATCATCGTCTGGATCGTTAGAGGCATTAAACGGTTGTTTCTTTTCCCAAATTGGTAACCACTTAGCTTGAATGGCCTCAATGTCTAAGATTGCATTTAGCTCTTGGTTATCTTTTGGGTTGTTCACGAAGTAAAACTTACCGATTAGTCCTCACGAATTGGGAACTGGTGTCAATTTTCACCACGGGATCCCCATCAATCCAAACATCTGAATTTTCTTTCGAGTTATTTTCAATAAAGAATTTGGATTCTCGGGTTTGCCATTTTTTCATCTGTTCGTGAATCTGTTGACCATCCCGGGTCAGTACTCGAGAAATTCCTATTTCCTTATTAACTTCTATCCACAATTTTAAACATGCATGCTCAGAAATTTCTGAACTGGAAGATCCAACACCTTCGATGATTAATACTTTGGGATGCTTAATCACAACTTTTTCAATTCTTTTTTCTAGATACCAATCATATTTAGTAAATTCGATTGATTTACTTTCTAATAATGGCTTGATTATCCAGTTAGCTAAATCACTAAATGTTGTTGGTGACAAGGCATTTTCCCAACCGTCATAAATTTCATCCATGTGAATTATTGGGCAGTTTCCTAATAATTCTGAAAGAGGTTTAGCTAAGGTAGTTTTTCCCGAGCCTGCCGGACCATCAATTACGACTATCTTTGTTTGTCCACACTTTTTACTAGATTCATTTACCTTGCCAGCAAGTTCAGACAAGTTACAAACTTGACCCATTAATTCTTGACCTTGCTCTGCCACTTTCTCCATCCCACTAAAGCGATAAAGGTAAACACAACGTAAAGAAGTGAAGTAAACCAGAGATCCTGTCTTGCGTAATGAATTGTTGCCACAATATTTACAACAAACCAAATTGGCCAAGCTTCAAATTTCTCCCGCACCATAAGTATTTGTGCGGTCAAACTGCCTAACAGAATAAATGAATCTAGCCAGGTTGCTGCGGCACCAATTGAAGCAAGTGCGGGTGCTAATAAAATCCATGAAACAACTAAAGCTAAAAGCCAAATAACTCGTTCTTTATTTCTTAAACTTCCAGGCTTGGCTCCACTTTTTCCCCAACCAAACCAACCCCAAATGCCTCCAGCAATAAAAACTAGTTGCAGAGCTGCACTTGCAATTAAGTCGTACTGAAGAAACAGCAAACCATAAAGAATAGAACCAGTTACCCACCAAGGCCAAGTAAATCTGGCTCCATTTGTTCCGAGCCAAACGCCAATTAGTGAAGTAATAACGGCTGATAATTCCAAAATTGTTACTGGATAATTCCACGCTGTAAAAATAATAAACATATTTTCTACTCCCTGTCTGGCATTACCCAAACGGTTAAACGGTCAGCGACACCAATTAGTCGCTCTCTCAGTCCGGATTAGGCCCGAACTCCCGTGTCTTAGTTACTTAACAATTTAACACAAAAATTTAAATTAAGTGGAGCTAAGGGGATTTGAACCCCTGACCCCTTGCATGCCATGCAAGTGCGCTACCAGCTGCGCCATAGCCCCTAATTTTATTTCAGAAATAGAACTCTACCTAGAGATATTAACGAACTTTGTCTTGAGCCCTATCTGTCATCACTTAACGCAGGTGTTGGAAGAGATCCGGCGTTATATTCAACTAATCTCCAAGGCAAATGTGGTTCGGCAGGTTCATTTAAAACAATCCAAGAACAATTACTAATAATTCCTAATGAAACCCAAGTTTGTGGTGGCAATCCCATTAATTTTCCTGCCGCAACTCTTGCAGCTCCACCATGGGTAGCAATAACAAAAACAGAATTATCTGGCACATTTTCAATGTGTTTAGCAATTCCTTTAACCATGCGATCAGCCACTTCTGAACGAGTCTCGCCAGTACTTCCTGGTCTTATTTCTTGACCAGCTGACCAATTAGAATATTCTTCTTCATATTTTGCTTTTAATTCTGAGTAAGTTAAACCTTCCCATAAGCCATGAGCTGTTTCTCTAAATGACTCATCTTTGGGAACTTCTAAGTTTACTAATTTTGCTAGCTCTAAACCTGTTTTATTAGCCCTCATCAAATCAGAAGATGCAATGTAAGAAGGTTTTAAGTGTTGCAATAATTGCGCCGCACTTTTTGCTTGCTGTTCCCCAACTTCATCTAGTGGAATATCAGTTTGACCTTGAAATCTTTGCTCCAAATTCCAGCTGGTTCTTCCATGTCTCCATAAAACAAGTTGTCTATTAGCCATTGACTACCTCAATTGGACAATCTTTCCAAAGTCTTTCAATGCTGTAATAATCGCGATCTTCAGCTAATTGAACGTGAACCACGATTTCTTCATAATCTAATAAAATCCAATGACTATCAGATTGACCTTCACGATTTAATGGTTTAACACCTTCAACTGAAAGAGCTTTTTCAATTCCTTCACAAACTGCTTTTACTTGACGATGGTTTGCAGCCGAAGCAATAACAAACATGTCTGAAAGCGGAAATCTAGAACTTACATCTATGAGAGTTACATCTGTTGCCAATTTGTCTAATGCGGCTTCTGCAGCTAATTTTGCAAGGTGACGAGATTTAGGTGATGCTGGCATTAAGAGTTTTTTCTATCAATCATTAAGTCTATTATTGCACACTCAATTTTTGTATAAACCATTGGCAGAAATGTATTCATTTACCGACTTTGGAACCAATTCTGAAATTGACTCTTTATTCTTAACTTTTTCTCTTATTGAGGTAGAAGAAATCTCAATTGGTGGCATTTGAATGTGATCAAAGTGCCAATCTTGAGTGAAATCTCCCGCTCTTTGGACAACATATATTCGAGCCAAAGTTTTAACCAAATTTGGTTCTTTCCAGGATTCAATTCCGGCAACAGCATCGCTTCCAAGAATGAGAATAAATTCAGATTCTGGATAATTAGTATGTAATTCTTGTAAAGTTTCAAATGTGTAAGTTGGGCCAGATTTATTCACTTCAATCTCTAGAACTTCCACTTTTTCTAAATCTTGGGCAGCTTTTTTAACCATTTCAAGGCGATGCTTTGAATCTGTAAATTCAGATTTCTGCCAAGGATTTCCTGCTGGAATTAAAAATAATTTATCTAATTTAAGTTGTTGAATCGCCGTTTTTGCAATTGCAATATGGCCATTATGAATTGGATCAAATGTGCCACCCAGCAGCCCAATACGGCTGGTCATAATTTATCTTTCAGAATCAAGTCGTGTAACAAGAAAAAGTGCAAGTGCTAATAAGGAAAACATTCCAATTCCAAAAACAATTGGATGAAAAGGTAATTTAACGCCTTCTTCAGCAACTTCACTTAATCTAATCATTTAGTCATCTCTCCAATTTTCCCTCTGATGTGACCTTTACCCCTTACAACATATTTTGTACTAGTCATCTCAACAAGTCCCATTGGGCCTCTGGCGTGAAGTTTTTGGTTAGAAATACCAATTTCAGCACCAAAACCAAACTCTCCACCGTCGGTGAATCTTGTGGAAGCATTAACCATAACTGCTGCTGAATCAATTTGGGCAATAAATTTATCAATGTTTTTCATCGAATCAGAAACTATGGCTTCTGTGTGATTTGATGACCATTTTCTAATGTGAGCAATTGCTTCATCCATGGAAGAAACAATTCCTCCAGCAATATCTAAACTGTAATATTCAGCTTCCCAATCATGATCTGTTACTGGTGCAAAATTTATTGCTGATTTTTCGCAATATGGTTTGATTTTTGAATCACCATGAATAGTCACATTTTGATCTTTAAGAGCAGCTAGTGCTTTTGGTAAGAATTTCTCAGCAATTTTTTCATGCACTAGAAAAGTTTCTGCTGCATTGCAAACACTTACTCTTGAAGCCTTTGAGTTCACTAAAATTGAAACGGCCATATCAATATCTGCTTCTTCATCAATGTAAACGTGGCAATTACCAACACCTGTTTCGATAACTGGTACCAAAGAATCATTAACAATTGAATTAATTAATGATGCTCCACCTCGAGGAATCAAAAGGTCAACGAATCCACGCGCACTCATTAAATCCTTAACTGAATCGTGGGTATTCCCAGGGACAATTTGAATTGAATCGGCTGGAATTCCTACTTTTGCAATTGCATCACGCATTACTGTTATCAAAGCTTCATTTGTATTTTTAGCTGAAGTTGAACCTCTTAATAAAACTGCATTTCCACTTTTTAAACAAAGACCAGCTGCATCAACTGTTACATTTGGTCTTGCTTCATAAATCATTCCAATTACTCCCATGGGAACTCTTTTTTGTTCAATTTCTAAACCATTTGGTTGAACCCAACCTCTGATAACTTCTCCAATTGGATCTGGCAATTTTGCAATATCTAATAATCCTTGTGCTACTTCTTTTACGCGTTCTAAGTTCAAAGTTAAACGATCAATAATTGCGGCATCTGTTCCAGATTTTTTAGCATTCTCAACATCAATTTGATTTGCTGCTGTAATTTTCTCAATGTTTGCAACCAGAGCATCTGCCATCGCAAGAAGTGCTTTGTCTTTGGCATCTCGATTTAACTGGGCAAGTTCATAACTTGCAATGCGAGCTTTTTTTGCTACTTCAACAACCGCATTTGTATTTTCAGTCATATGTTTTTATTCTAATTCTTACTTACTTGTTCGTCTATTAAGACAAGGTCGTCTCGGTGAATTACTTCTTTGTCATACCCCTCACCAAATTCTTGCAGTAATTTTGCAGAATTCTTACCCATCAAGTTTGGTAATTCTGAGGAATCAAAATTCACTAAACCTCTGCCAAGCACAGTTCCATTCTCGGAAACAATTTCCACGGCATCTCCTACTTCGAATTCACCTGTGACATTTTTAATTCCTGCAGGAAGAAGTGACGCTCTTTTTTCAGTTATTGCAGTAACAGCACCTTGATCAATACTGATTGAACCTCTGACATCAGTTGCGTGAGCTAACCAAAGTGAGCGAGCAGAGAGTTTTTCTTTACCTGGATGAAATACGGTTCCCACATCTTTGCCTTCAAAAACAAAACTCAAATTAGATGCACTCGTTACAATTGTTGGAACCCCTCCAGCAGTTGCAATGCGAGCTGCTTGAACTTTGGTACTCATGCCTCCTGAACCCACACCGCTATTTCCTGCACCACCAATTTGTGCACCAGAAATATCGTCAAAAGTTTTCACTTCAGAAATTAGTTTTGAATTACTTTCTCCTGGAGGTGCAGTCATTAGACCATCAACATCGGAGAGTAAAACTAAAGCTTCAGCATTAATTAAATGGGTAACAATTCCTGCCAAACGATCGTTATCCCCCACACGAATTTCATCTGTGGCAACGGTGTCATTCTCATTAACTATTGGAATAACTCCTAACTCCAATAATTTTGCAAAAGTTCGTTGAGCGTTTCGATAATTAGATCTTCTGCTCATATCTTCTGCTGTTAGAAGCACTTGGCCAACAGTTATTCCGTGTTTGGCAAATGATTCTGCGTATCGGTGCACCAAAAGTCCTTGACCAACACTTGCTACTGCTTGTTGAAGTGCTAAATCTTTTGGTCTACTGGTCAATCCCAATGGGGATAATCCAGCAGCAATAGCTCCTGAGGAAACTAAAACAATCTCATGGCCAGCATTTTTATGTTTGGCTAAAGAGTCAACAATTGCATTTACTCTTTGAGTATCAATGCCACCTTGAGCAGTCGTTAAAGAAGAAGAACCAACTTTGACAACTATTCGTTTAGCTTTAGAAATTTGAGTTCTCAAATCTTGACTCATCTTCCATCCAATCGAATATCTGTGCCTCGAGGTCCTCGAACATTTTTTACACCAGTATCAATACCTGGATCCCAATCAAAGATTACGGCGTTTTCGCCTTCTCCTATGGCAACTTCAGCGCCTGGTTTTGCCCCAGCTTTTCTTAAAGCTTCTTCAATTCCTAAAACTTGGAAACGATCAGCTAGATAACCGACAGCTTCATCATTCGAAAAGTCAGTTTGTCTAATCCATCTTTCAACTTTGTTGCCTGTGACGTAATAGCGGTTGCCATCATGTCTTACTTGAAAACCAAGTGCACCAACTCCGTCTGGACGTAACACAATTCTGGCGTTCTCATCTTGTGAATGAGTTTTTCTCCATTGCACAACTAATTCAGCAACAGCAAATAAAAATTCTTTTAATCCTTCTCTAGAAACAGCAGAGATTAAATATCCTTCTAGATTTCGGGCATGAATTTCAGGCAAAATCATCTGCGCTAATTCTCTTGCTTCTGGAACATCTATTTTGTTTAAGACCACAATTCTTGGCCTGTCTTCCAATCCGCCATAGAGTGATAATTCTTTTTCAATAATGTCTAGATCTTGTAAAGGATCGCGATCTGGTTCTAAAGTCGCACAATCAATGACATGAACTAAAACCGCACATCTTTCAATGTGTCTTAAGAAATCAAGACCTAAACCTTTACCGGCACTTGCTCCTTCAATTAGTCCTGGAACATCGGCAACGGTGAAAGTAACATCTCCTGCTTTAACAACACCTAAATTTGGCACCAAAGTTGTAAATGGATAATCAGCAATTTTTGGCTTTGCAGCACTAATTACTGAAACTAAACTTGATTTACCAGCACTTGGAAAACCAACTAAAGCAACATCAGCTAAAGATTTCAATTCCAGTTTTACATCATTAATGTCTCCTGGTTCACCCAAAAGAGAAAACCCTGGTGCTTTTCTTTTATTAGATGAAAGTGCAGCATTTCCTAATCCACCTGCTCCACCTTGAGCAACAACATATTTCATACCTGGATTAATAAGGTCAGCTAAAATTTCACCTTCCATAGAATAAACAACAGTTCCTGCTGGAACAGATAAAACTAAATCTTCACCATTGGCACCGTTGTTATGACTTCCTTGACCTGGTTTTCCATTTGGTGCATCTTGATGTGGATGTCTGTGATATTCCAACAAAGTTGTTTCATTGTTATCAACCAGTAAAACTACGTCGCCACCTTTGCCACCATTACCACCATCTGGTCCACCAAGTGGTTTGTATTTTTCGCGATGTACAGATGTACAACCAGCGCCACCGCTACCAGCTTTGGCGTGCAGAATTACTTGATCAACAAACATTTTTTCTGCACCACCTTTTAATAATGCAAAAGGGCGGGCTTAATAAAAAGCCCGCCCTTTTGGATATGTCTATTTGAGCGGGTTAGTCCGCAGGAACAATGTCAACAACACGACGACCACGACGTGAACCAAATTTCACAGAACCTGCTTGTAAAGCAAATAATGTGTCATCTGTTCCGCGTCCAACATTTACACCTGGGTGAAAATGTGTGCCACGTTGGCGAACAATGATTTCTCCGGCACCAACAAGTTGGCCACCAAATCTTTTAATACCAAGTCTTTGCGAATTAGAATCGCGACCGTTTCTAGTACTGGAAACACCTTTTTTGGAAGCCATTTTTCTATTTCCCTACTTTGATATCTGTGACACGAACTGTTGTTAGTTCTTGACGATGTCCTAAACGACGCTTGTAACCTGTTTTGTTTCTGTAATGTTGAATTTTAATTTTTGGTCCACGATCATGGGAAACAACTTCTGCAGTAACTTTTGTTGCAGAAAGAGTTGCTGCATCATGAGTTACTTTGCCGTTTTCTACAACTAGTAGAGCTGGTAGAGAAATATTTGATCCAAGTTCAGCAGATTGACGATCCATAACAACAGTGTCGCCAACAGCAACTTTTTCTTGGCGCCCACCTGAGCGAACAATGGCGTACATGTTGTTTCAATCTCCTTATTTAAAACTTGGGAAGTTTTATTGCCTCTTTTGCCTGATTGGTAAAAGGGCGTTCCTCTAGGGTACTAAAGGCCTAAATCTCCTTCTCCAATGGCTTGGTTCTAGACGGTTTCTACCTCAGTTGCCTCGGTTGATTCTCTTTTGCCACGTCGATCTGAATGCTTGTGATCTACTGGCTCAGAAAACACCTTGACTCCTCGACCATTGCAATGCTCGCAAGATTCAGAGAAGGTTTCTAACAAGCCTGAGCTGATTCTTTTTCGAGTCATTTGGACCAAACCAAGTGTGGAAACTTCTGCGACTTGATGTTTAGTTCTATCTCTTCCTAAACATTCAACAAGGCGTCGAAGCACCATATCTCTGTTTGTTTCCAAAACCATGTCGATGAAATCGATAACAATAATTCCACCAATATCTCTTAAGCGAAGTTGGCGAACAATTTCTTCGGCAGCTTCTAAGTTGTTTTTGGTTACAGTTTCTTCAAGGTTTCCACCTTGACCAATGAATTTTCCAGTGTTTACGTCAACAACTGTCATTGCTTCTGTGCGATCAATTACTAAAGATCCACCTGAAGGCAAATAAACTTTTCGATCAAGAGCTTTAGCGATTTGCTCATCAATTCGGTTTGCACCGAAAACATCGCCTTCACCACTCCATTTTTCTAAACGATCAGCAAGATCTGGGGCAACGTATTTAACGTATTCCTCAATTGTGTCCCAAGCTTCGCTTCCTTCAACAATTAATTTTTTGAAGTCTTCGTTGAAAATATCTCTTACAACTCTGATTGCAAGATCAGGTTCTGAGTAAAGAAGTGAGGCTGGAGTTCCGCCTTGGACTTTACTTTGAATGTTTTCCCATTGAGCTTGAAGACGTGCAACATCTCTTTGTAATTGCTCTTCAGTTGCACCTTCTGCTGCTGTTCTAACTATTACTCCAGCACCTTCAGGAACAATGTTTCTTAAAATTCGTTTTAATCTTGTTCTTTCAGTATCTGGAAGTTTTCTGCTTATCCCTGTTACCGAACCATCTGGTACATAAACTAAATATCTTCCAGGAAGTGATACTTGGCTAGTTAATCTTGCACCTTTTTGTCCAACTGGATCTTTTGTAACTTGAACTAGAACTGGATCATTGCTCTTTAAAGCAAGTTCAATTCTTCTTGGTTGACCATCAAGTCCTGCTGCATCCCAGTTAACTTCACCGGCATAAAGCACACCATTTCGTCCACGGCCAATATCAATAAAAGCAGCTTCCATACTTGGCAATACGTTTTGTACTCGACCTAAGTAAACGTTTCCAATTAATGATGCTGATTGTCCGCGAGAAACATAGTGTTCAACTAAAATGTTGTCTTCTAGAACTGCTATTTGAATGCGATCTTGGTTTTGTCTAACAACCATGACTCGTTCAACACTTTCACGTCTGGCTAAGAATTCTGCTTCAGTTAAAACTGGGGCTCTTCTTCTGCCGGCATCTCTGCCATCTTTTCTTCTTTGACGTTTGGCATCTAATCGAGTTGAACCTCTGGTTGGAGATTTTTCTCTAGGCGCACGAACTCTGACAACTGTGTTTGGATCATCTGTATTTACTTCATCTGGATTTACGTCTGTGGCGCGACGACGTTTTCTGACGCGACGATGATTTCCATCCCCAGCTTCTGAATCACTATCTTCTTCTTGGCCACTTGCTGAATCTTCGGTTTCTTCAACAGCTTCTTCTTCGCTGCGTTTTTTATTTCTACCTCTTCTTAATAAACCTTTTTCTTCTTTTGGTGCATCAGATTTTGCGGTAGGTGTTCTTGGTGGCACCACTGCTTGTTGAAATGCCACAGATGGTTTTCCAACTGGAACATCAGCTGCAGGTGTTGGTGCTTCTTCTGCTGCAGAAAATGCAGCAATGCGAAATCTCTTACGTAATGATGGTGTTTCTTCATCAGCCATAATGGCTTTACTCCTAAATCTTTTGTGTGTGCAAATAAACAACGCCAAAGCGTTTTTGTTTACCTGCACTTGGTGTTAGTGCTGGTTTTGCTTAACGATCAGGGGTGAAAATAAATCCACGTCCTCAAAGTCATTTAGGTTTTGTTTTTAGAACTTCAAAGAAATCCGCTTTGTCTCACAAATTGGGACAGCTAGCTTTTTTTAGTTCTACCGAGCACCGCTGCTCGGCTAAGTCGTTTTGGTTTTTTATCTCGGGTTGTAGTGACTCCGTGACTAACCAGTACTTCAAGTATGGCACGGCATTTGATCCTCTGCCCTGATGGCACAACTGGTTTGGGGTGAATTGGTGTCATTTACTCACGAAATTGCTTGATTTGGTTGTAGTGAAATTAGCGAATTAGAGGGGTGACCCGATCATCAATTTCTCGGCCAATTGCAACAACTAGCCCAAGGGCCATCCAAGAAACAAACATCGAGGAACCTCCATAAGAAACAAAAGGCAAAGGCACACCAGTTACCGGCATAATTCCTAAATTCATTCCAATATTTTCAAAAGCTTGAATAGCAAACCAACCAGCAACACCTGCTGCAGCTAAACGACCAAATCTGTCGGGTGAGTTTATGGCAATTTTTGTCAAGCGATACAAAATCATGGCAATCAGAAAAATGATTAGCGTTGAACCTAAAAATCCCAACTCTTCGCCTGCCACAGTGAAAATGAAATCTGTTCTTTGTGCTGGAACATATTTTCCTTGAGTTTGCGGACCACTAAGAAGTCCTTGCCCAAACCAACCACCAGAACCAATTGCAATTCTTGCTTGCAAAGTGTTATATCCAGCGCCCAAAGGATCAAGGGTGGGATCAACGAATGTGGCTAATCTTTTTAGTTGGTAATCCTTAATGAAATTCAATTGCGAAGCAACAAACCCAGCTAAAATCACAGCACTAATAGATCCATAAATCCATCTAAGTTTTACTCCAGCTACAACCATCACACTTAATAGGGTTGCACCAATAATCATTACTGTTCCAAAATCGTTTTGAAGTAAAACCAATAACGCAGGAATTCCAGCCAAGGCTAGACCAAACAAAACATCTCTATCATCTGGAACTAGTTCTGAATCGCGACGTTCTGTTAATACCATTGCCAACAAAGTAATCAAAGCAACCTTGGTGAACTCACTTGGTTGAAAAGTAAATCCTCCAGGCAGCGCAATCCATGCTTGTGCTCCGCCTTGTGACTTACCAATTCCGGGAACAAGAACCAACATCAAACCCACAACTGCGACACCATAAATAATGATGGCGTAAGCCCGTGCGGTTCGAAATGAAAATCTTGAAACAATTAATGCAAGAACTATTCCTACAATTATGTTAAAGATGTGACGCTGTAAATAGAAATCTGTGTTGATTCCGGCATCGAACAATCTTTGCTTTGAGGCCGAATAAACAAGTGCAGATCCAATAATTGAAAGCAATAATGCACAAGATATTAAAACCCAGTCATAACCAATAAAAAATGAATCATTAAATCTATTTCTGCTTGGCGCTTTAGGTGTTTCTGAACTCCAATAGGTCATTGTTTTGCACCAGCTTTTGTCGCAGCAGTTGGGGAAGGAGATGCAGTTGGATTTAGTAATTCATCAATTTCTGGATAATCGGGTAAACCGTCTGTTCTAATTGTTGGCAATTTCGCACTAGGTGAGCCACCTTTTAAAATACTTGTAGCAGGATCAATTACTCCACCGCGAATTCCAAATAGTTCTTCATAAATTCTTCTCACACTTGGAGCTGATGTTCCAGATCCGGTACCGCCTTGGGCGACCATCATCACAATTGCATATTGGGGATTATCTGCAGGTGCATAGCTTGCAAACCATGAAGTTGATTGTTTTCCTAAAACTTCTCCTGTTCCAGTTTTTGTTGCTACTGGAATTCTTGAAAGTGGAAAGCCAACAAAAGGTGGAGCACCAGTTCCTGAAACCGTAGTTGACTTCAAAGATTTCTGAAGGTAATTAAGAGTTTCACTAGAAATAGGCAAAACACTTTTTACTTTAGGTTCAATCTTTTCAGCAACAGAACCGTCTGCATTCATCACAGCTTTAACAATTCTTGGTTCATAAACAGTGCCACCGTTAGCAATTGCTGCATATGCCATTGCCATTTGTAATGGAGAAACAACAGTGTCTCCTTGTCCAATAGAACTGTTTACTGCGTCTCCTGCGCGAAATCTCATTCCTTCTGTACAGTTTTCTTTGGCGAACTTTTGTAACATTTTGGCGCGATCGGGATCTTTGGTGGCCACTTCTGGATAACCTTTTTCTGCGCGTTCACACCAAACTTCATGATTTTTATCCCAGAAATCTCTTTTGAAAATTCTGCCTCCAACTCGACCTTTCACATCTTCTGGCAAATCAATCCCAGTTTTTGATCCAAGTCCAAAGGCAAATGACATTTTTTCAACAGCATCTACTGGATTTTCAATGGGTGTTAATCCACCATCTTTCAACCACAAAGTATTTGCGATGTCATAAAAAACGGTATCGCAAGAAACTTCAATAGCTCTTTGCAGTGAAATTGCCCCAAAACCCTTGGATTCATAGTTTCTAAATACTCGATTACCAATTTCTAATTGTGGTGGACATTGATAAGTTCCATTTAAATCAAAACCGTTTTCGGCAGCTGCTGCAGTGGTAATAACTTTATAAATAGAGGCAGGTGCAAAGAGGCCTTGTGTTGCACGAGAAATTAAAGGGATTCCATTTTTCGGATTTGAAAGTAATTCAAATTGCTCATTAGTTATTCCACCTAACCAAATTCTTGGATCATAACTTGGGTAAGTTGCCATCGCTAAAATATTTCCATTTTTTACATCAACTACAACGGCTGCTCCTGATTCACCTATGTAGTCTTTAGCTCTGGCTCTATCTATTGCTGCTGCTAATTGTTCTTCAACCAGAGATTGAAGTTTGGCGTCAATATTTAGAACAACGTATTTTCCTGCTTCTGGTTCTGTTTCACTAACGACACCTTTTATATTTGCTGCCTTATCTACAGCCATTACTTTTATTCCCGGTTTACCTCTTAACCATGTGTCATAAGTTCTCTCAACACCTGATCTTCCGATACTGTCATTATTTTGTAAACCAATGTCATCTGCTGCAATTCCAACTTGTTTTTGTTTTTCAATTTCAATGTCAGTTACTGGACCAACGTAACCAATAATGTGAGCCATGTTGACACCAAATGGTTTTGGGATATCTCGGATTGCAATTAATTCAGCACTGACTCCAGGAAAAAGAGTTCTTTTCTCCATAATTTCTAGCGCTACAGTATTTGAAACATTTTGAGCAACTGGAATTGGTTGAAATAAAGAACCAGACCAGCAAATAGGTGGCTTCTTTGCTCCTTTTGTGCCACAAGGAGTTAATCGATCTTTAATATCTGATTCAGGAATATTTAAGTTTTGAGCAAGTCTTGCAATTACTGAAGCACCTTTATCTTCTGTGTTTTCCAAAACTCGTGTATTAACACTTACAATTAATGTGGATTTATTAGAAACCACAGGTCTTCCAACTTGATCAAGGATAAGACCTCTAACAGGTTGAGAATAAATCTCACGAAAGGCATTTCTCTGAGAAGCTTTTACGAAATTCTCACCAGTACTAATTTGTAAATAAAATAATCTTCCCACAAGTGTGATCATTAGTGAAAGAAAAATCACTCTGATGACTTTTAATCGAATTATGGATTTATCTTTCATTATTTATTGCATCCTTAATTCATCAGATCTTGAAACTGGACCAAGTTTTTTATCTAGGAAAGTTATTCCGGGATATACAAATACTGCTAAGGCTGCTGCATAAATTCCTTGAGTTAAGAAATTTACTGAAAAGATATATAAAGAAATATCATTTCCAACAAATATTCCAGAAATAGTGCGGATTAAGAAAAATGTGGTGGCACCAACTCCAGAAATCACAAGAGGTCTAGTAAATGATCTACTTGGTCCTCCTCCCACAATTCCGATTGCATAACCAATTAAGGCCAAAATTATCGATGCAATTCCCATTAAATGTGCACCAGGAGGTGCCACATCAATTAAGAATCCAGCAAGAAATCCTGCAATGGCACCAACTTCAGGTCCTTTTGTTACCGCCCAACAACAAACCATCACGATTACTAAATCTGGTGTTGCACCCGGTAATGAAAGTCTGGCAAAAAAAGTTGGTTGGAAAACAACGGCAAGAAAAATAGTTGAAATTAACGCAATGTATTTATATATATTCATTAATTTTGACTCGGACTAGGAGTTGGGGGAACCGTTACTTCAGGAGTTGGGGTGGGAGTAAATGGCATTGGAGGAAGCAATGAATCGCGTGGATCAATTCGTGGTGCTTCTACAACTACGCTAACTAGATCTAAAGTAGAAAGTTTTACATAAGGTTTTACTTTGGCAGTTTTAGTTAATAAACCTGGAGCAGATTTAACTCCAATTACCTCGCCAATTGGAATACCTGAAACAAATGGTCTGCCACCTTCAGAACCCCAAGTAACGATTCGATCCCCTTCGTTAATTTCAGCTAAAGGATCAAAAATTTCAAACTCTAATTCACCAGGTAAACCATTTCCACTGATGAAGCCAAGTTCAGATTTTCCACCAATTCTTGCACCTACTTTGCTGGACGGATCAGCTAAAAGAGCCACTAATGTTGTTGAGTCGGAAACCGAAATTGTGCGCCCCACTAATCCCAATCCTGAAATAACAGACATATCTGGTGTAATTCCATCTTTTGAACCAACATCAATTGAAACTGTCCAGGAATAATCCTGGCCTGCGCCAATTGCAATTACTCGTGCTGGAACTATTTCATAAGTTCCTAGCCCTGCAATTTTTAACAGCGCATCTAATTCTGCCGCGCGTCTTCGGTTTTCATCAGTGTTAGCTAATTTTTCTTTCAAGTCTAGATTTTCAGTTTCTAAATCTTTTACTTTTTCTCGAGCAGTTCTTATCTCTCGCCAGGTTAAACCAAAATTTTGAACAGAATCAGTAAAAGATCTTGCGGATTTTTGGAATGGAGAAATTATGTCAAAACTTACCGTTCGAATTGATTTAGTGAAACCTGCTCCAGAACTTCTTAATTCAAGAGCAACTAATGTTAAGGAAATTAATAAAAGAACTGCTAATACTGTTCTTAATCGGGTGGAATCTCTCACGGCAAAATCAGCCGATCTGCCCGGTTAACCGCGTGGTTCTGAGATCAATACTTGTTGTAGAGCTTCAAACTCTTCAACGCACTTTCCAGAACCCATAACAACACAATTCAATGGTTGTTCAGCAATAATTACTGGCATTCCGGTTTCGTGTCTCAAGCGTTCATCTAATCCTTTAAGTAATGCGCCACCACCTGTTAACACAATTCCGCGATCCATGATGTCACCGCAAAGTTCTGGTGGAGTTCTATCAAGAGTTGTTTTAACAGCATCAACAATACGAGTTAATGGTTCATCCAGTGCTCTTCTAATTTCTTCTGCAGTTACAACGATAGTTCGAGGCAATCCTGTTACTAGATCTCGTCCGCGTAATTCAGCAGATGTTTCATCAGGAGTTGGAAAAGCTGTTCCGACTGTTGTCTTGATTTCTTCTGCAGTTCTTTCACCAAGCATTAAAGAATATTCTTTTTTAACAAATTGGATAAGGGCATCATCTAATTCATCACCACCGGTGCGAATAGATAGTGAAGCAACTACTCCACCTAAAGAGATGACTGCAACTTCAGTAGTACCTCCGCCGATATCAACCACCATGTTTCCGGTTGGTTCATGGATTGGAAGTCCTGCACCAATAGCTGCTGCCATTGGTTCTTCAATAATGTAAACCTTGCGAGCACCTGCTGCATACCCTGCATCTTTAACTGCTCTTTGTTCAACACCAGTAATTCCACTTGGCACACATACAACCAAACGTGGCTTAACTAAAAATCTACGTTTGTGAACTTTTTGAATAAAATAACGAAGCATTCTTTCGGTGGTATCAAAATCTGCAATTACACCATCTTTAAGTGGACGAATTGCAACAATGTTTCCAGGAGTTCTTCCAACCATTCTTTTGGCTTCAGCACCCACTGCAACAATTCCGCCAGTGTTTTGGTTAATTGCAACAACAGATGGTTCATTTAGCACAATGCCGCGACCGCGTTCGTAAACTAAAGTATTTGCTGTACCAAGATCCACAGCTAAGTCTCGACCTAAGAACCCTTTACCAAAAAAAGCCACTTAATTCCTCTTTTATATCTGTTGGTGTTGACTACTTATATTACGCAGTATTACTTCAAGCCTGGAAAGAAGAGTGCGATCTCTCGCGCAGCAGACTCAGGAGAGTCAGAACCGTGAGTGACGTTGTTCTTTGTTTCGGTTGCAAAGTCGCCTCTGATGGTTCCTGGCAATGCATTTGCCGGATTTGTTGCACCCATCATTTGACGCCATCCTGCGATCGCATTTGGCCCTTCAATTACGACTGCTAAGAGAGGTGACGAGGTAATGAATGAAACTAAATCTTTAAAGAATGGTTTTCCATCGTGTTCTGCATAATGTGTTGCTGCTGTTTTTTCATCAAGTTTTCTTAATTCCAAGGCTACTATTTTCCAGCCTTTTGTTTCAATTCTTTTCAGAACTTCGCCTATTAATCCGCGTTTAACGCCATCTGGTTTTACCAGCACAAGGGAACGTTCGCTCACAATATTTCCTTCCAACTTTTCACTATTAATATGCTACTGAGACAAGACTATGGGGCTTTCTTTGATGCCTTTATTTCATCAGTTCTTCGCCCAATTCTTAGTGCCAGTATCCAAAGACCCAGAAAAATGAGTCCTAAGACAAACATCCATGAAACTATAAAACCTGAACCGATCAATGATATTTGAGTTAAATAACCCAAATAGATTCCATAGCTTTTTCCCAAGGTTCCCATAGCCAGAATCGCTAGCAGTATCTGCACAAATGCAATAGCTAAAATATTGGAAGTACTAATGCTGGATTCTTGTATTGCTGTTGGAATAAAAAGTAATGAAACGATTATCTCAAAAGCTAAAACAGATGATCCTAATGCTCTCAATTGTTTTTACCACCTTTTAATAGTAAACCAATTTCTCCTGCCAAAACAACTGATCCAAGCGCAATTATTCCGGCTGAGTTTGCAACTTCGTTTGCCAACTTTGTTGCTAACTTTATTGCTTCTTCTGAATTATCACTTACTTCTATTCTGTTAGCAAATTGAGATATATTTCTTGCTTTCTTTTCCAAATCTTGTGTGGATAAGGCACGTGCAGATTTTGTTTGAGTCAAAATAACAATTTGGGCAAAGCCTTTTAACTCTTCCAAGATTTGATCAATGTCTTTATCTCCCATGAAAGCAAGAATCAGAATAAGATTATCGAATTGAAATGATTCATTAATACCTTGTTTGGTTGCTCTGATTCCAGCGGGATTATGAGCGGCATCAATAACGATTGTTGGATTTCTTTTTAGAATTTGTAGTCTTCCGGGAGAGCTAAATTCAGCAAAGGCTTCCTGCACTAAATCATGATCAATTTGTCGATCAATGAATGCTTCAACTGCCGTTAAGGCAACTGCTGCATTGGATGCTTGGTGCTTTCCAAATAGTGGTAGAAAAAGTTCCGAATGGGTTCCGTAAGGATTCGCAATAGTTAATTGCTGTCCACCAATTCCAACCGATCTTTCTAATACATCTAGCTCTATTCCTTCACGCATAATTGGCGAATTATTTTCAAGAGCTTTTGCCAAAATAACCTTTGCTGCTTCTTTTGTTTGATTTGAGACAACCACTGGAATTTCGCGCTTTATAATTCCCGCTTTTTCGTGAGCTATTTTTTCTATGGTGTTACCTAAATACTCTTGGTGATCTAAATCAATTGGAGTAATGACTGAAACCATGGGAGTTAATACATTTGTTGCATCCCAACTTCCACCCATTCCCACTTCTAAAGAAACTGCATCAACGGGAGTGTCAGCAAAAGAAACAAATGACATCGCAGTCAAAACTTCAAAAAAAGTTAATGGCGAATCAGAGATTTTCTCATCTACTAAACCAAGAAAGGGTTCAACTTGTCTATAAATTTCTTCAAAGTTATTAATACTTATGGGAGAACCATCAATTGAAATTCTTTCGCGCGGGTGATTTAAATGTGGGCTTGTAAATAAACCGGTACGCAAATCTAAAGCCCTCAATAATCTTTCAACCATGCGAGAAGTGCTGGTTTTGCCATTAGTTCCAGCTATATGAATGACCTTCAAGCCGTCTTGTGGATTTCCCAAATAGTCCAACAAAAGTTTGATTCGATCCAATGAAGGATTTATTTTGTTCTCGGGCCAGCGCGAAGCAAGCGCTGACATGACGTCTGAATTGACCATGATTTTTTCAATCTTATGTATTGCATAAGATTGCTGTTATGACTGAATCTGCACGTTACCCACGCGTACCAGAAAAACCAGCACTTGATGGTGTTGAGGGCAAATGGGGAAATTCTTGGGTGCAGAACAAAACTTTCGCTTTCGACAAAACTGCTGCCAAGGAAGATGTTTATTCCATAGACACTCCTCCTCCAACGGTTAGTGGATCACTTCACGTAGGACACGTCTTTTCTTACACTCACACAGATTTAATTGCTCGTTATCAAAGAATGACAGGTAAAAAAGTTTTCTATCCAATTGGTTGGGATGACAATGGATTACCAACCGAAAGACGAGTACAAAACTATTTTGGAGTGCGCTGCGAACCGACTCTCCCCTTTGATACCAATTTTGTTGCACCAAATGAACCTAGTGAAAAACAAATTCCAATCTCGAGAAAAAATTTCGTGGAATTGTGTGAAAAGTTGACGCTAGAAGATGAAAAAGTCTTTGAATCATTATTCCAAACTTTGGGTTTATCCATTGATTGGAATTACACGTATCAAACAATTGATAAAAGAGCTAGAACTGTTTCTCAACGTGCATTTTTAAGAAACCTAAAAAGAGGTGAGGCTTACCAAGCAGAAGCTCCAACGCTTTGGGATGTCACCTTCAGAACTGCTGTTGCTCAAGCAGAGCTAGAAGATAGAGAAAGACCAGGAGCATTTCACAAAATTGGTTTTAAGAAACAAAATGGTGAAAATGTTTACATTGAAACAACCAGACCAGAACTACTTCCATCATGTGTTGCGCTAGTTGCCAATCCTGATGATGATCGTTATAAAGAATTATTTGGAAAAACTGTCACTACACCTCTTTTTGATGTAGAAGTACCAGTTGTGGCACACCAATTAGCTGATCCTGAAAAAGGAAGCGGCATTGCCATGATTTGTACCTTTGGTGATTTAACAGACGTTATTTGGTGGAGAGAATTTGATTTGCCAACCAGAGGCTTAATTGGTTGGGATGGTCGAATTGTTGCTGAAAGTCCTGAGTGGTTAACCACCGAAAAAGCAAAACAAACTTTTGAAAAAATAGTGGGCAAAACTTCACACACAGCACGTGAAGTTTTAGTTGCTGAATTAAAAGCAACTGGTGATTTAGTTGGAGAACCAAAACCAATTACTCACGCTGTTAAATTCTTTGAAAAAGGTGACAAACCTTTAGAAATTGTTACTACTAGACAGTGGTATATCCGCAATGGTGGTCGAGACCAAGAATTAAGAACGAAATTATTAAAAAGAGGAACTGAACTTAACTGGCATCCTGAATATATGAAAGTTCGATATGAAAATTGGGTTGAAGGATTAAATGGTGACTGGTTGATTTCTCGTCAAAGATTTTTCGGAGTCCCCCTTCCCCTTTGGTACAAATTAGATGCAGATGGAAATCCTGATTATGACCAAATAATTGTTCCTGATGAAAATCAATTACCAATTGATCCGCAAAGCGAAGCTCCAGTTGGATTTGATGAATCACAAAGAAATAAACCAAATGGATTTATTGGTGATCCAGATGTTATGGATACTTGGGCTACTTCTTCTTTAACTCCACAAATTGCTGCTTCATGGGAATTAGATAACGATCTTTTCAATCGAGTATTTCCTATGGATTTGCGACCACAATCTCATGAAATTATTAGAACTTGGTTATTTTCAACCGTAGTTAGAAGTCATTTAGAAGAAAATTCTTTACCGTGGAAAAACGCAAGCATCAGCGGATGGATTCTTGATCCAGATCGAAAGAAAATGAGTAAGTCAAAAGGAAATGTTGTAACTCCAATTGATTTGTTAGAAGAGTACGGTTCTGATGCTGTTAGATATTGGGCTGCCATGGGAAGACCTGGTACAGATACTGCATTTGATACCGGGCAGATGAAAATTGGAAAAAGACTTGCTATCAAATTACTTAATGCCAGCAAGTTCAGTTTAAGTCTTAATGCCACATTAAATAATGCTGATGTCACACAAGCTGTAGATCATGCTTTGCTAAACAAATTGGCTCAAGTTGTTGAAACTGCCACCACATCTTTTGACAAATATGACTACACCAGAGCTTTAGAAGTAGCAGAAACTTTCTTCTGGGCATTCACCGATGACTATGTAGAACTTGTTAAAGAGCGTACCTATGGCAACCAAGGAGAAGCCGCTGCTAATTCTGCACGTGCTGCCCTTGGAATTACCACTCATACTTTGTTAAAGCTATTTGCTCCCTTTATTCCATTTGTGACAGAAGAAGTTTGGTCATGGTGGCAAAAAGGTTCAATTCATTTACAAAGTTGGCCAAAATCTTCTGAAATTATTACTGATAAATCAGCAGGAATTGATCCTTTAAATAATGTGACTTGGATTCTTAGTGAGGTTAGAAAAGTAAAAACAGAGAATAAGCAATCCATGAAAGCTGAAGTAAAAACTCTAGAAATCTGGGCAAAAGCTGAAGTTATCGAACAAGTCAAAGATGCTCAAAAAGACTTAATTGCGGCAGGAAATATTAAAGATTTGAAACTAACTGTGTCTGATTCAGAAATAAAAGTGAAAGCAGAATTAGCTTAAGCTGATTTTTCTTCAGGTTCAGGTACTACTTTTCGAGGAACCAAAGTTGGATTTACGTTATCCAAAACGGTATCTCTGTTCACAACTACTTTGCCAATATCTGCTCTACTTGGAATGTCATACATAACATTTAATAGAACTTCTTCCATGATCGCGCGCAATCCTCGAGCACCAGTGCCACGCAAATGTGCTAATTCAGCAACCGCACGAAGTGCATCTTCAGTTATTTCTAATTCAACATTGTCTAAACCAAATAATCTTTCATATTGACGAACCAATGCATTTTTAGGTTCAACCAATACTTGCATTAATGCTTCTTCGCTTAATGCAGTAACACTTGTGATAACTGGAAGTCGGCCAATAAATTCTGGGATCATGCCAAATTTCAAAAGATCTTCTGGCATAACTTTGCCAAAAATATCTCCTGGGTTGGTATTTTCTTCAGCACTAAAATCTGCGGTGAAACCTAGTGATTTTCTACCAATTCTTGATTCAATAATTTTATCTAATCCGGCAAAAGCTCCACCAACAATAAATAGCACATTGCTGGTATCAATTTGAATAAATTCTTGATGAGGATGCTTTCTTCCACCTTGTGGTGGAACAGATGCGGTAGTTCCTTCTAAAATTTTCAATAATGCTTGTTGCACACCTTCACCACTTACATCACGTGTAATTGATGGGTTCTCACTCTTTCGAGCAATTTTATCAATTTCGTCTATATAGATAATTCCTGTTTCAGCTTTTTTAACGTCATAGTCTGCTGCTTGAATTAATTTCAATAAAATATTTTCAACATCTTCACCGACATAACCAGCCTCTGTTAAAGCAGTGGCATCCGCTATAGCAAAAGGAACATTTAATAATCTGGCCAAAGTTTGAGCAAGTAAAGTTTTTCCAGAACCAGTAGGTCCAAGTAATAAAATATTTGATTTAGCTAATTCAACTAAATCATCTTTTGGTCGATCTGTTGCTCCAGCTTGCACACGTTTGTAATGGTTATAAACAGCAACTGATAAAGATTTCTTAGCATGTTCTTGACCAATTACATAATTATTTAAGAAGGCATAAATTTCTTTTGGTTTGGGTAATTCTTCAAAAGGTAAATCAGTAGTCTCTTGTAACTCTTCATCAATAATTTCATTACATAATTCAATACATTCATCACAAATATAAACACCAGGTCCAGCAATTAATTTCTTAACTTGCTTTTGACCTTTACCGCAAAATGAACATTTTAATGGATCGGTACCTTCACCAAGTCTTGCCATTTTGGTTACCGCTCCTTTAAATTGACGAATTAAAATGTGTTAGTTCGATAAACGCTACCTTGAGTGACCCACAAAACTGGGTTTATTTATGTGAAATCAGGCATTGTGTTCACAATCAGCGAACAAAAATTAAAAACTATTTATTTTGGGCTGATTTACGAGAAGCAATAACTTGATCGATGATGCCATATTTTTGAGCATCTTCAGCAGTCAAGATTTTGTCTCTTTCAATGTCTTTTTGGATTTCTTCAATTTTCTTTCCAGTGTGCTTAGCAAAGATGCCTTCCATCTCAGCACGCATTCTTAAAATTTCGTTAGCTTGAATTTCAATGTCAGAACCTTGACCGCCACCTTCTGTATAAGGTTGGTGAATTAAAATTCGAGCATGAGGAAGAGCAAATCTTTTTCCAGGAGAACCTGCAGCAAGAATTACTGATGCAGCAGATGCAGCTTGGCCTAAACAAATTGTTTGAATTTGAGGTTTAATAAATTGCATGGTGTCATAAATTGCAGTCATTGCAGTGTATGAACCACCTGGTGAATTTATATACATAGAAATATCGCGCTCTGGATCTAATGATTCCAATACAAGAAGTTGGGCCATCACATCATCTGCTGAGGCATCATCGATTTGTACCCCTAGAAAAATAATTCTTTCTTCAAATAATTTGGTGTAGGGATTATGAACTCTTTCGCCATTGGCTGTTCTTTCTCTGAATTCAGGAAGAATATAGCGAGATTGTGGATTTAATTTAGAGGAAACAATATTTTCGATTTTCATTTATCTTGTTCCTCCGTGTCCTGTGACATCACTTGCTGATCTAACAACTTTGTCAACAAATCCATAATCTTTTGCATCATCTGCAGTAAACCAACGGTCACGATCAGAATCTTGTTCAATTTGATCTGCAGTTTGACCAGTGTGCTCAGCAATTAAGCGAGCCATTTGTTTTTTGATGTGCAACATTTGCTCGGCTTGAATTTTAATATCAGAAGCAGTTCCGCCAATTCCACCTGATGGTTGATGCATCATGATGCGAGCATGAGGAAGGGCATAACGCTTTCCTTTTGCGCCGGCTGAAAGTAAGAATTGACCCATTGATGCAGCAAGTCCCATTGCAACTGTTGCAACATCATTTGGAATGTATTGCATGGTGTCATAAATTGCCATACCAGCTGAAATTGATCCACCTGGTGAATTTATATATAGATAAATATCTTTTTCTGGATCTTCAGCAGCAAGTACCAACATTTGCGCTGTCAAAATATTTGCAACTGAATCTTCTACAGGAGTGCCAAGGAAAATAATTCGTTCTTTTAGTAGTCTTTGAAAAATTTGGTCGTCATAGCTACCAGGGCCAGATGGACTGCGCAATTGCGTATCCTCGTTCAACTTGTATTCACTCCTAATTAATTAGATACTTCGACCCTAACGTGAAACACAATTTTTCTCATCTTGGAACCTGGAATGTTCGCTATGAGGGAAACTATTTATTCGGCGTCTGGGACAAATTCTTTAAGAACGCTTGCCACATCAACTTTGTTGCCATCAGCATCGGTCACATCTGCTTCTTTAACCACAAGAGTCAAGGCTTTACTTCTTCTGATCTCACCCATCACCAAAGTGATTTCACCAGATCGAACCAGTGCATCTGCGAAGGTTTGAGGAGCCATTTGGTATTTCATAGCGTTTTGAGTGATCCATTCAGAAAGATCTGCATCAGATACGCCAATGTTTTCATCTTCAGCAATCTTGTCTAAAACAAATTGTGATTGCATGGATCTTCTTGATCCAACTTTGAATTCTTCTTTATGCACATCATCGCCATGACCATCTTTGAAATGTTCTTCAAATTCAGATTCAATTGCATTTTCTGGCAACGGCACCTTTGTCATTAATGCAATTAAGGCATCGCCTGCTTTTTCGCGAGCCATATAAGTTTGTTCAATGATTCTTGATTGTTTAACTTTTTCTTCTAAATCTTTTTTCAATTCTTCCAAAGTGTCGAATTCACTGGCCATCTTGGCAAAATCATCATCTGCATCTGGTAGAACTTTTTCATTCACACTATTTACTGTGATATCAAGACTAATTTGTTGGTCTTTAAATGGACCGTCTTCTGGAGTAAAATCAAGTTTTACTATTTGTTCAGCTTTGGTACCAATTAATACTTCATCTGCTCCTGGCACTAATCCATTTGAGCCAACCGTGTAGGCAAGAGCTTGTCCTGAGTATTCATTAACTTGGACATCATCTTTTGTTCCAGTGATATCAAGAAGTACAACATCTTGGTCTTTAACAGCTCTTTCAACAGCTGAAAGAGTAGAGAATCTGCCACGTAAATCTTCTAGTTGTTTCTTGACGTCTTCACCTAAATCACGAGCTTTTTCAACTTGTAGTTTCAAGCCTTTGTATTTAGGAGTTTCAAAATCTGGTCTGACATCAACTTCGGCGCTGAATTTAAGTTCTTCGTTTTCTTTCAGTTCATCAACTTCAACTTTTGGTCGACCAATTGGATAAACCTTTTTATCCTTAAGAGCTTCGGCATAAGCTTTTGGCACAGCTTCATTAATTGCTTCTTGTAAAACAGCAGGTCTGCCAACTCTTTGATCAATTACTTGTGTAGGAACTTTTCCTTTTCTAAAACCTGGAACACTAATTTGGCTCGCAATTTTTTGATACGCGGCATCAAGACTTGGTTTTAATTCTGAGAATGGCACTTCCACCTGAACTTTAATTCGAGTTGGTGTCAGGTTTTCTATTGTGCTTTTCAATTTATTAATTCACTCCTTGATTTATTTTTTCTTTTTTGTCGGGGCGGGGAGATTCGAACTCCCGGTCTCCTGCTCCCAAAGCAGGCGCGCTAGCCACTACGCTACGCCCCGCGAGCGCTGTTCAATCGTAGTTGTTTACGCTAATGACTCTGCTGTGAGGTTCAGAAATAGTGAAATCCTAAGATGAACATGCATTCTTTTGCGGGTGTAGCTCAATGGCTAGAGTTCCAGCCTTCCAAGCTGGCTATGCGGGTTCGATTCCCGTCACCCGCTCCAAAATAAAAGAAAATCTAATTTGGTAGCGGTGGCATATTGCCACTAGTTTCATATCCACTTATTTGATTAATTCTTCGGATATGTCTTTCGTCATTTGAAAAATCGGTGTTGATAAACGCATCAATAATGGCTAATGATTCAGATTCAGAATGCATACGACCACCAATTCCCATTACATTGGCATTGTTGTGCTCGCGAGCAAGTTTTGCAATCTCTGGACTCCAAGCAAGGGCTGCTCTAACACCTTTTATTTTGTTAGCAGCAATTTGTTCACCATTTCCAGATCCGCCAATCACAATTGCTAAAGAATTTGAATCTTTAGCTGCAGCTTGGGCTGCTAGGAAACAAAAAACTGGATAATCATCTAAAGCATCATAAGTTTTTGCACCATGATCAATTACTTCATGACCATTATTTTCAAGATGAGTTGCTACTTTTTCTTTTAATTCAAAGCCAGCATGGTCGCAACCTAAATGAATTTTCATACTTTTTCCTTAATCTAAAATTGTGGTCGAGCTGTTCGGGTGCGTTTTAATTCAAAGAAACCTGGCACACTTGCTGCTGCCACTACGCCATCCCAAAGCTTTAATGCATCTGCACCTTTTGGAGCTGGAGTAATTACTGGACCAAAAAATGCCACTCCCTCGACAGAGATAACTGGTGTTCCTACATCACTTCCCACTAAATCAAGAGCGGCTTTGGTGGAATCTCTGAGATCTTGATCAAATTCGGTTGAATCATAAGCATCAATTAATGATGCATCTAGATTTGCTATTTTCAACGCTTCAATGATTGTTTCTTTTTCAATTGGTTTTGCACCTGGGTGAAATAAGTCTCCAATAATTGTATAAAGCGGAAGAACTACTTCGTAACCATTTTTTCTTTTTGCTGCAGCTATAACTCTTACTGGTCCCCAAGTTTTATCAGTACGGGCACGATATTCAGGAGTTAGTTCTCGTCCTTCATTCAAAACTGCCAAGCTAAAAATATTCCATTCAACTTCAATATCTCTTTGAGATTGCACTTCTAAAATCCAACGAGAAGTCATCCATGCCCATGGGCAAGCAGGATCAAACCAAAATTTCGCTTTTGTTGTCATTTGCTGAACATGTTCCTATTCATTGAAGTTCTTTCCCCCAGCCTAGAGCCCAGTTATGGGTAACGTGTCAAGATTGGCTCCTACTGTATTAAATAGAGGAAAACTTGAGTAAAAATTTAAACATCACCAGGGCTGAGGCTCAGACTCGTGCTGGATATATAAATAATCCTTCCTACACAGTGGCATTAACTATTGATGGTGGTGGTGACACATATTCCTGTGTTGCCTCAATTAATTTTGAAGCCCAAAACGGAACTGAAACTTGGCTAGATTTAATTTCCCCCCAAGTTGATTCAGTATGGCTAAACGGTTCAGAATTAAAAGTTTCTGAAGTATTTGATGGTACACGAATAAAATTAACAAATTTAAAAGATAAAAACACTGTTCAAGTTAAAGCTAATTGTTCCTATATGAATACCGGTGAAGGTCTACACAGACACATAGATCCAGTTGATAGCGAAGTTTATATCTATACCCAATTTGAAGTGGCAGATTCTCGAAGAGTATTTCCAGTTTTTGAACAACCTGATATCAAAGGAACTTTGGCTCTTACTGTTACTGCTCCTTCTAAATGGACACTAATTAGTAATTCGCCAACTCCTGCAAGTGTGAGAGTAAATGAAGAAATGTCTACTTGGAGCTTTGCCGTTACTCCAACCATGTCTTCTTATCTATATGCATTATGCGCAGGCCCTTATTTTAAGAAAACGGAAGTTTATAAAGGTAAATTTGGCAGTTATCCTTTAGCCGTATTTGTCAGACCATCACTATCAGAATTTCTTGATCATGAAGAAATTTTTGAAATTACCAAACAAGGCTTTGCTTGGTTTGAAGATAAATTTCAAGTTGGCTACCCATTTCCAAAATATGATCAAGTATTTGTTCCAGAATTTAATGCTGGTGCCATGGAAAATGTGGGTTGTGTAACTTTTAGAGACGAATACATTTTTAGATCTAGAACTACCAGAACCGCTTATGAATCAAGAGCAAACACAATCTTGCACGAAATGGCTCACATGTGGTTTGGTGATTTAGTCACCATGAAATGGTGGAACGATCTTTGGCTTAATGAATCATTTGCTGAATGGGCTGCACACTGGGCAAGTACGGGGGCTACAAAATACAACGAAGCATGGACTTTGTTTCATGTACAAAGAAAAGCTTGGGCATATCGCCAAGATCAACTTCCATCAACTCATCCAATTGCCGCAAATATGCCTGATCTTGATTCAGTTTATGAAAACTTTGACGGCATCACATATGCCAAAGGTGCTTCAGCATTAAGACAACTTGTGGCTTGGGTTGGTGAAGAAAACTTCCTTAAAGGATTAAAAGCATATTTTGATAAGCATGCTTGGAAAAATACTGAACTTTCAGATTTATTAACAGAGTTATCAATTTCTTCAGGAAGAGATTTAGATTCCTGGACCAAACTATGGTTGCAATCATCTGGTGCAACATTGTTAAGACCTGTTATTAAAACTGATGACAAAAATGTAATTACTAGCGCAATCATTAATCAAGAACCACCAAGTTCCCCACCAGGTTTGCCACCAGTACTTCGTCCACATCGTTTAGCTGTTGGAACTTATGAAAAACAAGGAAATAAATTAGTTCGCACCAATAGATTTGAAATTGACGTTGAAGGTGCAGTAACTGAAGTTAAAGAACTAATTGGACTAAAAAGACCAGCCCTAATTCTTGTCAATGATGATGATTTAACTTACGCAAAAATTCGCTTGGATGAAGTATCACTTGATACCGCAACTAAAGAAATTGCCTCAATCGATTCTTCTCTTTCCAGAGCACTAATTTGGGGTGCGGTCTGGGACATGGTTAGAGATGGTGAAGTTGGAACTGGAAAATATCTAGATTTAGTTTTGTCAGGCCTTGCTGCAGAAACTGATATTGGACTTGTGCAACAAGTGTTAATGCAATGTAGAAGCGCTATTGATGTTTATGCAGATCGAAAAAACAGAATTTCCTACAACACAAAATTTGCAGACGGAATACAAGATCTATTAGCAAAAACTGAAAATGGTTCAGATCGACAACTTGCTCTAGTTAGAACATTTAGTGCCGTTGCCACCACTGAGACTCAAATAAATAGAGTCGCAGAAATTCTTGATGGCAAAGAGAAAATTACTGGATTAAATATTGATACTGATCTTCGCTGGACACTACTTCGTAGATTAGTTGTGACCGGAAAACGTGGATTATCTGCAATTGAAGAAGAATTAAAACGTGATGACACTGCAATGGGTAGAGAACATGCAGCAGGAGCTCGTGCTGCAATTCCAACACTTGAAGCAAAAGAAACAGCTTGGACTCTTGTCACAACTAATGACTCTTTGCCAAATTCTGAAATACATGCAGCACTAGGTGGATTGTCTTATATAGATCATGCTGAAATCATGAAGAACTTTATTGATAAGTATTTTGCCTCAGTAGAGAAATTATGGAATTCTCGAACACATGAAATTGGTCAATCACTTGTAACAGGGCTATTTCCTAGTTCAAATATCACCCAAGAAGTAATTGATAAGTCAGATAAATTCTTGAATGAAAATATAGATCTAGCTGTTGGAGCAAGAAGAATAATCATTGAACAAAGAGATTCTTTAGCCCGTGCACTAAGGGCACAAGCGGTTGATAAATAGTTTTTTAAACGTCGGTCATTGATTTTGGTCGATAGGCATGCGCGCCTAGGACTGAAAAAGCTTGGTTAAATCCTCCAACAAAATCATTAATTGCAAAAGCATTAGCCATAGAAACTGCAGCTAAACGACAAGCTTGATTATCTACTGTGGAAGATGCATAACTTCCAGTCACGATTTCAATTGCATGATTTTGTAAATCAACACAAACTAAAACAGTTGCAGAACTATTTTCTAATTTTTTATGTAGTTTGATCGCATCTTTGCGACCTTCTTCTAATTCGCCAACATATAAGCTGAAATTTAAATCACTGCTTGCTTCTGCGGCAGCAATTGACTTTGCTATTTGGTTTTGTTCATCTGTTGTAAAAAAATCACCACTTTGCACTTACGCCACCTGCCTTCAAAATTAGTGCACCTAATTCTTCGTCACTTGCTTCAAGTTCTGCATGTTTTGCTTCATCCCCTGGGCCATTTAGCCACCAGGTTTCTGTGTGAGAAACAAATCCTGATTCGCGTCTTGCTTTTCTCGACCATTGTGGAGCAAGAATTGCCAAAGAAATTAAACCTATGATCAATAATGGAAATCCAATAAAGAGCGCCACAGTTGCAGCTCCTGAAATTGCAACACCAGGTTCATCGCCATCATCTCTAATTACCGCAAATACTGGCTGAGAATTGATTAATAAATAAGTACTTAACGAAGCGATAGAAATGGTAATTCTTGACTTCTTCAACATAAATACAACTTTACTCATCTGTCATAACCACAAAAACGGGGTATCTATAGGTAACCTTGTGCATATGTTCCAAAATGCTAAATCGTTAACAGATACCCTCAGTGGCTATCTGGGAAGTATGCCCATTCAAGTAATTTTAATTTTTGCTATTGCGATATTTCTAAATACAGTGGTTCGAATAGCTATTTCTAGATTTGTGAAGACTGCAATTGCTAGAGCAAACGAAAGAGCCCCTCAATACAAAAGACTTGCCGATAACACCGCTGAGTTATCCGCCATAGTTATGCAACAGCGAACTGTGCAAAGAGTAAAAGCTGTTGGTCAACTATTTAGAAGCGCTTCAGCGTTAATTATCTGGACCGTGGCAATTATGTCAGCGTTAAGTGTTGTTGGTTTTAATGTTGCTCCACTATTGGCAAGTGCTGGGGTCGCAGGAGTTGCTTTAGGTTTTGGTGCGCAAACATTAATTAAAGATTTTCTTGCTGGAATATTTATTATTTTAGAAGATCAATACGGCGTAGGCGATGTTGTTGATTTAGGTCCAGCCATTGGCATAGTTGAAGAAGTGGACCTAAGAGTTACTCGATTAAGAGATATGGGTGGCGTTGTTTGGTATGTAAGAAACGGTGAAATTTTAAGAGTTGCTAACAGAAGTCAAGGTTGGACTGTGGCAACAGTAGATGTACCAGTTGCTTACGACGAAGACTTAGAAAAAGTAAGAGTTGTAATTGATCGAATTGGTAAAGAAATGTTAGATGATCCAGCTTTTTCAGGAATGTTACTTGGCGCACCGCAATATGCCGGTGTGGAACAGGTTGCTGGAGATGCAATATTTGTAAGAATTGTTGCCAAAACCGCACCAGATCAACCAATGCAAACAGCTAGAGAAATAAGAGAAAAACTCAAAGGCGCATTTGATAAAGCAGGAATTAGGGTTCCAATTCTGGCCAGACCATTCCCAACCAGTTCAGGAATGCCGCCAAACAATCCCAACCAGCGTTAATTCAAACCTTAACTCGCTTTAATCTCAGTTAACAGGCAAACTATTACCTATGAGCATCGAACATTCACAAAAAATCAGAACCAATTCAAATGGTCAACCAGCAACTTGTTTAGTAACCGGAGCAACCGGATACATCGGTGGTCGTTTAGTACGTGAGTTATTAATTGCCGGTTACAAAGTAAAAGTCTTAGCAAGATTTCCTGATCGTCTCCGAGATATGGCCTGGTTTGATCAAGTTGAAGTTATTTCTGGAGATGCTTTAAATATTTCAGACGTTAATCGCGCAATGCAAAATGTGGATGTCGCTTATTACCTATTGCACGCATTAAACCAAGGCCCAGAATTTGTTGATATTGAAACAAAAATGGCGCAGCTTTTTGCTGAATCTGCAAAAAATAATAATATTCAAAAAATTATTTACTTGGGTGGATTAATTCCAAAACAAGTACTTTCTCAACATTTAGAGTCAAGGAAAGTAACGGGTGAAATTTTAAGAAATTCAGGAGTTCCAACAATTGAATTAAGGGCTGGCGTTGTTATCGGTTCTGGTTCTGCTTCTTTTGAGATGCTTCGCTATTTAACAGAGCGCCTACCAATAATGATTACCCCTAAGTGGGTTAAAACCAAAATTCAACCAATTGCAGTACGCGATGTTTTGTATTACCTAGTTGGAGCAGCATCAATTAGTAATGATGTAAATAGAGCATTTGATATCGGTGGAAATGATATTTTCACTTACAAAGAAATGATGGAACACTATGCCAGAGTTGCTGATTTAAGAAAAAGAATAATTATTCCAGTTCCACTATTAACTCCTAGACTTTCTAGTTTGTGGGTGGGACTTGTAACACCGGTTCCTGGTTCAATTGCTAAACCTTTAGTTCGAAGTTTGATTAACGAAGTAATTTGTCAAGAAAGTGATATTAAGAAATATTTACCAGATCCAACTGAAGGTTTAACAACTTTTGATAAAGCGGTAGACCTTGCATTGATTCGAGTAAGGGATGCTCAGGTTTCTACTCGTTGGTCCAGTGCGTCAATTCCAGGTGTGCCATCAGAGCCAATGCCAAGTGATCCTGAATGGTCTGGTGGATCTTTATATCAGGATGTTAGAACAGCTGAAGTTGATACGAGTAATCATGAAGTTTGGAAAGTTGTTGAAGCAATTGGTGGTGAGCATGGATATTTCTCACTTGATTGGGCTTGGGAAATAAGAGGCTTAATGGATAGGGCAGTTGGTGGTGTTGGTTTAAGAAGAGGCAGAAGAGATCCAAACACTTTGCATGTTGGAGAAACTCTGGATTTTTGGAGAGTAGAGGAAAGAATTCCAGATAATTTATTAAGACTTCGTGCTGAAATGAAAATGCCAGGAAAAGCTTGGTTGGAATTTAAAATTGAAAAAATAAATGAAAATAAATGTAAGTTAACTCAAAGAGCAATTTTTTATCCTAAAGGTTTAGCAGGTCATGCGTACTGGTGGTCAATTATTCCATTCCACGGATTAGTTTTTCCAGGAATGTGTAGAAACATTGCTAAAGAAGCTATGAAAAATAAGCATGGCAACTGATTACGATAATTTTGGTGGCAAGGAATTCTTTACAAGTTTAGTTAAAGACTTTTACCAGGAAATAATTAATGATCCAATCCTTAAACCCATGTATCCAGAAGATGATTTAGACGGAGCAATTGAGCGCTTAACTCTATTTTTAATGCAATATTGGGGCGGACCTGGAACTTATTCTGAACTTCGCGGTCATCCCCGTTTAAGAATGCGCCATGCTGCATTTCCTGTTGATTTTGCAGCCAGAGATTCATGGCTAAAAAATATGACTGTTGCGCTAGATAAACAACAAATTACAGATGAAAATAGAACTAAATTGTGGAACTATTTACAAATGGCTGCAGATTCAATGGTTAACACTAGAACTGATGGAGTTATTTAACTACTGAAAGTAAAGTTCTTACCGCTTTTTGAGGTCTAACAAAAACTTGACCACTTGGGGTTACAAATCTTTTCCAGCCTTGACAAGTTGCAGCATTTATTCGAGCTCCAGGAAAAGCCAACATTCCTATTGCTGCTGCCACATTTAATGCACCAAAAGGAATGCCGCCCCATAAGTTTTCATTCCAAGCCGCTTCAGTAACAGCATCTTTTGTGGTTTCGCTAGATAACATTTCTAATGGTTCAATTTGAGCTTTTAATTTTTCTAATCTTTCTTTCACAACAGGTAAAAGATCTCCTGCCATTCCCTTCTCCCCTGGCATCCACGGTCCACTTGGTGGCAGCAATGCAAGTTCAGGTGCTGGTTTATTGGAATCAATCAGATCTATTTCAGTAACACTTTCTTCTTTTAGTTGCTTAGCAAGTTCTGCGGCATTCATTACCAAATCGATCTCGTCATAATTTTTGCTCAAAGGAAGAGCTAAAAATGCTAAACAGTTAAATGGAGTCGATCCAAAAATTCCTAAATTATTATTTTTAATTTGCAATCTTACTATTGCTCGATAATCCCAAAAACTTAATTTTTCAACTAAAACTTTAAGTGATCTGACTTCATCTGGGCCAAGAACTACTTTTGTGGTCAAAGTATTAGTTTCGGGTCAATTTTCTATAAGTTGCACGATGAGGTCGAGCAGCTTCAGCACCTAAGCGTTCAACTTTATTCTTTTCATAAGAATCAAAGTTTCCTTCAAACCAGAACCACTGAGAGTCACCTTCGTAGGCCAACATGTGTGTTGCAATTTTGTCTAGAAACATTCGATCGTGGGAAATAACCACCACACAACCTGGAAAATCAAGGAGTGCGTTTTCTAGGCTACCTAAAGTTTCAACATCTAAATCATTTGTAGGTTCATCGAGTAGTAATAGATTTCCACCTTGTTTTAGTGTCAAGGCGAGATTTAATCTATTTCTTTCTCCTCCTGATAAAACACCTGCTGGTTTTTGTTGATCTGGACCTTTAAAACCAAATGTTGAAACATATGCGCGAGAAGGAATTTCCACATTTCCTACTTTTATAAAATCAAGTCCATCACTTACTACTTCCCAAACACTTTTCTTAGGATCAATTCCAGTTCTTCCTTGGTCAACGTAAGCAACCTTTACAGTGTCACCAATTTTGATTTCACCTGAATCTGGTTTTTCATTTCCTAATAACATTTTGAATAATGTGGTTTTACCAACACCGTTTGGACCAATAATTCCCACAATGCCGTTTCGTGGCAAAGTAAACGACAATTTATCGATTAGGAGTTTGTCGCCAAAACCTTTTGATAAGTCTTTAACTTCAACAACTTGATTTCCTAATCTTGGACCAGGTGGAATTTGGATTTCTTCAAAATCCATTTTTCTAGTTTTATCGGCATCTGATGCCATTTCTTCATAACGCTCTAAACGAGATTTTGATTTAGCTTGACGGGCTTTAGGACTTGATCTGACCCATTCCAATTCATCTTCTAAACGTTTACGAAGTTTGATGTCTTTAGCACCTTCAACTTTTAATCTTTCTTGTTTCTTTTCTAGATAAGTTGAATAGTTGCCTTGATAAGGATAAGCACGTCCACGATCTAATTCTAAAATCCATTCGGCAACGTTATCCAGGAAATATCTATCGTGTGTAATCGCAATAACTGTGCCTGGATATTTTTCTAGATGTTGCTCTAACCACAAAACACTTTCAGCATCCAAATGGTTTGTTGGCTCATCAAGTAATAATAAATCAGGTTGTTCCAGAAGAAGTTTCGCTAAAGCAACTCGTCTTCTTTCTCCACCAGATAAAACTTTTACATCAGCATCAGGTGGTGGAAGTCTTAACGCATCCATTGCTTGTTCTAGTTGGGAATCTAAATCCCAAGCACCAATATGATCAAGTTCTTCTTGTAGCTTTCCCATTTCAGCAAGTAATTTGTCATAATCAGCTTCAGGACTTGCTAATTGTTCTGAGATTTCATTAAATTTTGCCAACTTTGCTTTTGTGGATGCAACTGCTTCTTCAACATTTTCTAAAACATTTTTATCATCACTAAGTTTTGGTTCTTGTTCTAAAATTCCGACTGTGGCACCAGGTGCCAACATTGCTTCACCGTTGCTGACATCATCTTTGCCAGACATAATTCTTAATAGAGAAGATTTACCTGCACCGTTTGGTCCAACTACGCCAATCTTGGCGCCCGGTAAGAACGCCAAGGTGACGTCGTCTAAAACGACTTTGTCATTATGAGCCTTGCGCGCTTTTGAAAGGGTGTAAATAAATTCAGCCACAACGCAAGACTATCCATTCATTTAGGCCGCGCTAATTTCAGTATCTGCTACCTCATTCATCCATGGGTCTTGTTCATAAAATTCACTCACTCTTTTGACCTTGGTGAATTCACTCGTTCCCCTGTTTAAATCATGACCAATAGCAACGGCATCAATTTCTACATTGGTACCACTCTTATCTGCGTCTTGCCATTGCCTAACTTTTAATTTTCCGGTCACTACTAAGGGTTGCCCTTTGTGAACACTTAAAGCCACGTTTTCTGCTAACTGTGACCAGGAAGTAATTGATAAATAACTAGGTTCTTGATCGATCCAAGAACTTGTTGATTTATCAAATCGTCTGGAATTTGAAGCGATTCGAAAAGATGCCACACTTGTGCCAGCTGAGGTCACTCTTAAAGAAACATCAGTAACAGCGTTGCCAATGACGGTGGTGATGATGTCGTTCATGTTTATTTCTCCTTTTCTTAGGGATTAATAGGGTGCAATATCTTTAAGTTGACTTACTTATTCGCACAAACTAACTGGGGATAACTGGTGGTTGTGGGCAATAGAGCAAAATAGAAACCCTGCGCCCGTAGCTCAACGGATAGAGCAACTGGTTTCTACCCAGTAGGTTGGGGGTTCGATTCCCTCCGGGCGCACTTTTGAAAATAACTACTTTTTCAAAAATAGCTGAAAGTGAAAATGACAAATGGCCAACCATAACGACTTAATAGTTTGGGTCGATTGCGAAATGACTGGTTTGTCATTAACAAAAGATGCTCTTATTGAAATCGCTGTTGTAGTAACAGATTCTCACTTGAATGAAATGGATCCAGGAATTGACATCGTTATTAAATGTGAAGATGAAAAATTAGACTCAATGATTGATGTTGTAAAAGAAATGCATACTGCTTCAGGATTACTTCGAGAAGTTCCTCATGGAGTTTCCATGGCAGAAGCTAATAAAGAAGTAATGCAATACGTGAAACAACATGTTCCAGATCCAAGAAAAGCACCTTTAGCTGGATCAAGTGTTTATGTTGATCGTGGTTTCTTAGCAAGAGATTTACCTGAATTAGATGAACATCTTCATTATCGAGTAATTGATGTTTCCTCGATTAAAGAATTAGCCAGAAGATGGTATCCAAAAGTTTATTTCTCTTCCCCTGAAAAAACTGGAAATCATCGAGCACTAGCCGATATCAGAGAAAGTATTGCTGAGCTTCGTTATTACCGAGAGGCAATTATGGTTGCCCAACCTGGTCCTGGTTCTGATATTGCTAAAGAATTAGCCAATAGATTTGTAGTTGAACACGAGTAAAAGTTCAATATTGCAATCAAGATAGAATAAAAGTTGCAATAAAGAAGTAAAACTTGGTGGGTATAGCTCAGCTGGTAGAGCACCTGGTTGTGGTCCAGGACGTCGCGGGTTCGAGTCCCGTTACTCACCCCAATTTTTAACGAAAGAAAAGGAAAATCAGTCATGGATGTAACTGCATTAATTGCACTGTTTACATCTGTTGTTGTGACTTTTTTTGTAATTATGGATCCTCTTGGAACTGTTCCTATATTTATTGGTCTTACTAGAAAAGAAAAAGTCAACAAACAAAAACAACTTGCCCTGCAAGCAGTGCTAATTTCGTTTTTAGTAATTATTATTTTCGCACTTTTTGGAAACCAAATATTAGGATTTCTTGATATTTCACTTCCCTCACTCCAAGCTTCAGGTGGCTTGCTGTTGTTACTTGTTGCACTAGAACTTTTAACTGGCAAAGATGCCGAACCTTCCAAAACAGGAGATGTGAGTGTGGCGCTTGTGCCCCTAGGAACTCCTCTTTTAGCTGGACCTGGAGCAATTGCCGCCACAATTATTTTTGTTAGACAATCACAAAGTGTGGCTGACTTTGTAACTATCTTGCTTGGGCTTGTTGTTGTTCACATTATTTTGTATTTATTCTTGAGATTTTCGATTCCTGTTATGCGCATCGTTGGACGAGGTGGAATCACTGTGGCCACGAAATTGGCAGGTTTACTTTTGGCTGCAATTGCGGTTCAGATGATTGTGGGTGCAATAGCAGAGTTTGTGAAGATTTATTCGTAGGTATGATTTTCTAACCAAGCACCGCTAGCTCAGATGGTTAGAGCAGCTGACTCTTAATCAGCGGGTCCGGGGTTCGATTCCCTGGCGGTGCACATAGCAACAAATTTCTAGTTACTCTTTAAATTTAGAGCAGGTTTCTCAATAACAAACCAGCTAAAAATTGCGATGATCGTAGTGACGATAATAGTGAACAACAGAAACACTCTGTGTGACTCAAAGTTAAATATGGCAAAAAGGACTTGTCCCACTAGGTAGCCCCAAATATAAGTGCCGTAAGAAATATCATTCTTAAAAAAATTAATTCTATTTAATTTCAGTTTCATAGATAGTAATGGAATTATAAACACTAATGTTGCAATACCAAAAGTTTGAAATAGTAAGCCACCAATTACCATAGAAATTATAAAAAGTATAAAAGCTCCATACAAATAAATTATTTTAATTACTCTGTTCCTAAAAATTATCGCCATCATTCCAGAAAAAAAGAAAGCAAACATGAATTTACTACTAAAATGAATGAAATCAGGATAAACATAGTAAATGAATCGATTATTGAAAGTGTCACCAATGATGCAGATAATTAAGTACACTTGAAACGCTATAAAAATTCTAAGCAAACCAAATTTTTTCCCGAGAAGTACCAGAAAAAAACAAATAAAATAGGCCCTTATTTCAAGAGGGAGTGTCCAAAGCGAACCATTAAAATTTGAACCATTTGGAGAGAATTCAAAGACTTCAAAAAGATTATTCTGAATATCTACAGGTAAAAACAGATTGTGAACTATATAGGTCCATGGCCCTAATGAGTCGAAATTGAGCAAGTAATTTCGTAGGCTTTTATTCTCATATTGAACAAAGATTGGACCAATTACGAAAGCTGAAAATATCAGTAAAAAAATTAAAGCTGGCCAAATTCGCAAAAACCGATTTATAAAGAATTTAAGTGGATCGCTATTTAATGCTGCATTTGTAATTAAAAACCCTGAAATACTAAAAAATGCTCCTACAGCAATAAACCCAACAGCTGTTTTTTCACCAAATGAGAAAATTAACGGTTCTTCTCCAAAACCGCCCATGTGGTAGGAGTGATCAAGGATAACTAATATTGCCAAAACGTATCTAATTAAATTAATCCCAATTTTATTATTTTTATATATTTCGGCAAGAGTTGAGTTATTCATAGACCTATTAAATCAATGGCAATCTGTATTGAACAAATTCTGAAACCGGCGTGAAGGAGTCATAAAGAACTCTTGCAGTTTTATTAAATTCTTGTGTAGTCCAATAAACTCTTTTTGACTTCTTCTCTTTTGCAAATTCAATAACTTTGTTCATCAATGCTCGGCCAATACCTTTACCTCGAATATTTGGATTAACATATAGATCTTCTAGATAGCAATAATCAGTTTCGGTCCAAGTTGAAGGTCGAAATAGACAGTGAGTAAATCCGATAACTCCTTCTTCACTTTCTGCCACAAAGCCAAACATTTTTAGTTCGTTATTGATTAATCTTTTCCAAGTTAGCTCTGTTTGTTCTGGTGAAATTGTTGATTTATAGAACTCTAAATACCCAGCCCATAATTTAAGCCATTGATCTTTATCTTTTTCCTCAATTGCTCTAATTGTTAATGTCATTAAAGTTTCCTAAAGTTGGGATCTAACTGACCAGAGTTCTGGCATGGTTGGTTTAAATAGTGTGGTAATCAAATATTGAGCTCCACTGGATCCACCGGTTCCCACTTTGGCTCCAATTGTTCTTTCAACCATTTTCACATGACGATAGCGCCATTCTTGTTGACCTTCATCGATGTCAACGAGTTGTTCTAATAACAAGCTTGCTTCTGGATCTGTTTTATAAGCAGCTAATATTCCTTTTTCTACCCCAGGATTTAATTCATATTGAATTGTCACATCTCTATTTAAAACCTCTTTTGGAAAATCATGTTTTCTGCGAGACAAGTGATTAAGTACGCAATCCCATAAACTTGGTTTGTTTAGCAATTCATTTATTTCTTTAAAGTCTTTTGACGCAGGATCAAAATGAGAACTCATTGAAGCATCTCTTCGACCAAGAATTGCCTCGACTTTTCTAAATTGTGATGATTGAAAACCACTACTTGACTCAAGGCGTCCGCGAAAAGAATTGAACTGCAAAGGAGTCATCGTTTCTAAAATATCGATTTGAGCAACTAAAGTTTTATAAATGGTTCTAATTCGCCCTAATACCGCTAATGTTTCAAATAATTTATCTTCATTGAGTAAAACCATGGCACGTTTGAATTCATGAATCAATTGTTTGAACCAAAGTTCATAAGTTTGATGAATCACAATAAAAAGCATTTCATCGTGTTCCGGACCATCAGATACAGGTTTTTGTAATTCCAGCAGCTCATTGACCTTCAAGTACGAAGAATAGGAAAGAGAAGCCTGGTATTTGGAATCTGACATAGACCAAAGCCTACGCAAGTCCTAGCATTTGTCCATGATCACTCAAGCCCAGGTGCAGGAACTAGACCGCAAAGACCCTTTGAATAAATATATTTCTGATTTTGTAAAAGATGATCCCACTCTTTGCTACTTGGATGGAAACTCTTTAGGACGTTTACCGAAACAAACAATTGAAAATATAAATGATTTCTTAACTAACGAATGGGGCAAAGAATTAGTTAATGGTTGGACTCATTGGATTGATGAAGCCCAACGTGTTGGAGATTTAGTTGGAGAAGCATCCCTTGGTGCAAAAAGCGGCCAAGTTTTGGCAACTGACACAACAAGTATTAATTTTTATCGTGCATGCAAAGCCGCAATTAGTGCCAGACCTGGAAGAAAAACTATCATCATTGATGAAGCAAATTTTCCAACCGACAGATATATTTTGCAAGGAATTGCAAAGGAATTAAATCTTAAATTAGTAACCCTTCAAAATGACATCAGATCAGAATCTGGACAATATAACGGTTCAGATGAATCAATAACAATTGCAGAATTGGAAAAGCACTTAACTGACGATGTGGCCCTTGTTACTTTTTCAGTTATTCAATATCGTTCAGGTGCTTTAAATGATGTGAAAGAGTTAACCAAATTGATTCACAAAAATGGCTCTCTTGTTGTATGGGATGCATCTCACGCAATTGGCGTAGTCGATTTGCAATTTGATCGTGATGATGTTGATCTTGCAATTGGTTGTACCTATAAGTATGGAAACTCAGGACCTGGAGCTCCTGCTTGGATTTATGTAAGCCAAAAATTACAAAATGAATTAAGGATGCCAATTCAAGGATGGTTTGCTCAAAAAGATCAGTTTATTATGGGTTCAGAATTTGAAAAAGCTGAAGGAATGCGCGGATTTCAAATTGCCAGTCCTTCAATTTTAGGACTTCGTTGTGTTAAAACTTCATTTGAAATGATCAAAGCTGCTTCCTTAAGAACCATTAGTGAAAAAGCAGCAATTGGTACTTCCTTGATGATTGAAATGTTTGATGAGTTACTTGCTCCATTAGGTTTCGAATTAACAACGCCGCGAGATTCAAATAAACGTGGTGGTCATATTTCAATTCACCACATAGATGCAGAAAAAATTGCTCGAGGTTTAAGAATAGATAAGAACGTAATTCCTGATTATCGGGTTCCAAACTGCATTAGATTAGCAATTTCGCCTCTAACCAATACCTACGAAGAAATCTGGCAAGGATTTATTCGTATAGCCGATTATGTAAAAACTGGAGATTATCAACTTCTGGGTGAGGCTAAATCAAGCGTTACTTGATGATTATCAAGTGTGGGAATCTTTACGACAAGCCTGGGCGCTTTATAATCAATTAACTGGAAAAGGGAAACATTATGCGTAAATTAAAGTATCTATCTGGCTTAATCGTAAGCGTATTTTTGCTAACAAATTCAATTTCTGCTACCGCAATGCCCAATTCTGATGCTTCAGTTACAAATGCAAACGTTAAAGCATTATTTACAGCAATTGCAACTAGTGATCCAGATAAACTAGCGATTGCTCAAAAATATGTTTCTCAGAATTCTTCTGCTGATCTTGCACTAACAATGATCCAGAATAGTCTTAGTGGTGATAAATACTGGAGAAGCTTAAAACCATTTTCAGTTCAATCAACGGGTTTAGCGGTAACCAATCCTGCAAAAGGAACTGCGAAATTCAACAAGAGTTCTATTTCTTTAAAGTCTCCAGTTGTTGCTTTTAACGGTATTTACTCAAATTTCAAACTTGACGCAAAAGGCAAAATAAAAAGTTGGTCTGTTGCAAAAAATGCAAGTGCGACCAAACTTTCACTAGATGGAATTGTTTACTCCATGACAGGCAAAATTGATGATGCAGACATGGCAGATAATGTTTCGTTTGTAAGTGGCACGAGTTATCAATCTCCCAATGGAAATTCATACATCCAGGTAGTGGCTAAAAATACTTCCGGTTCACCTAAATCAATTTATTTCACTGGTGGAAAATATCGAAGTGCCGATGGAGTAAAACTCAACGCAACAACGTTGCCAGGTGGTTGTTTTGCTAACGACCAAGTTGTTGTGATTGATTCGAATTTAACAGGAAAAGCAAACATTGTTAAAAACACTCAAGGAGTCTTAGAACTTCCACTTAACTCAAATTGCAATGCTCCATGGCACGAAACAAGACTTGAGTTAAGGCTTACTGCGAAGTAATTAGTTATACCCGTTACCGATAAATCTAAATCCTTGTTTTTCCCATTTAGATTTATCGAGCAAATTTCTAGAATCTATAACAATTTTTTGTTTAACAACTTTTCCAATCACTGCAGGCTTAATTGATTTAAATTCCTGCCATTCAGTCAAAACCACTAATGCATCAACATTCTCAACACTTTGAACAATTTCTGGTTTAACATCAATTGCAAGACCTTTTACTTGTTTAACCACTGGATCAAAGGCAGTGACTTTAGCGCCTTGTGTAATCAATAGTTCTACGACAGAAATCGCAGGTGAAAATCGTGTGTCATCAGTATTTGCTTTGAACGCTAATCCCCACACTGCCACATTCTTATCCTTTAAAGAGCCACCTAAAGCATCGCTTATTTTTTTCACAATTCGAGCATGTGCTTTTAAGTTACTTTCAAGAGCTGCATCAAGCAGTGGAATAGGAACATTTTTTTCTCTAGCGGATTCTTTAAGAGCACTAACATCTTTTGGAAAACACATTCCTCCCCACCCAGGTCCTGGTTTAAGGAATTCCTTGCCAATTCTTTTATCTAATCCCATAGCGTGTAAAACTTCGAGTGCATTGGCATCAGTTGATTCTGCATAAGCCGCAATTTCATTTACAAAAGAAAGCTTTATCGCTAAGAAGCTATTTGAAGCATATTTTATGATCTCTGCTGAAGTGTTATCTGTAAAAACTACTTTGGCATTTTTGGCTTTATATAGATTTGCAACTTCTTTTGCTTTTTTTTCTAATTCGCAACCTACAACAATTCGATCTGGTTTAAAGAAATCCTTAAGAGCTGTTCCTTCTCGAAGGAATTCAGGATTAGAAACAATTGAAACATCTTTTCGGTTTAAGACTTGTTTAACAGCTTTCCAAGTATTAACTGGAACTGTTGACTTAATTACTAAAGTTGCAGAATCACTTATATGTTTAGACAATATTTTTGATGATTCCAAGATATAAGAAGTGTCAGCTGATCCATCATCCAGTTGAGGCGTTGGCAGACACAAAAATACAAATTTCGATTTAGAAATTTTCTTATAATCTGTAGAGAAAGTTAACTTTTTCTTTTTTAATGATTTTACTAAGAATTTTTCGATATCTTTTTCAAATATTGGACTTTTACCTGAAGTTAACTTTTGAACTTTTGTTTCATCAATATCAATGCCAACTACGTCATGTCCAAGTTGAGCAAATCCAACAGCTGAAGCTAACCCGACGTAACCTGTTCCGATTATCGCTATTTTTGCCATAATTTGCTCTTAGAAAATCTTACGAATAATTTTTAAACTTACTAATGCACCAACAACTGAACCGATAATTCTTTCAAATCTTAATTCACCATCTGGGTGGGTGAACACCTTTTTTGCAAAATCTTTGCCACGTTCAGCAATTCCAGCTGGACTCATTGCATA